>Ga0209712_10000043_pt1 | contig 105009 bp, 97 predicted proteins | sample ArcOceMetagenome_FD_187443 | JGI IMG/M metagenome (GOLD analysis project Ga0209712, IMG submission 187443) | Marine eukaryotic phytoplankton communities from Arctic Ocean - Arctic Ocean - Greenland ARC118M Metagenome (SPAdes) (version 2) | ecosystem: Environmental > Aquatic > Marine > Oceanic...
TATTGATTTCATCATCCGTGGCTAACTCCCGTGTGGCCACTTTTGATCCATCACTGGGTGAAACAATCTCTATCCGTGTCATGTTTCTCTCTCTGAAACGCGTTTAAACATTAAGTACTTTAAACATCTTTTTCTAATACATACTGATATCAGATAATTTCAAAATATCTTTCTAGTTCCCACTGGCTTATGTGCTTTCTGTATTCTCTCTCTTCCCACTCTCGGGTGGCGGCATAGTGATCAACAAAGGCATCACCAAAAAAGTCTCGGGCCATTTTTGAGGCTTTTAAATTTTGCGCCGCATCCCACAATGTTTGTGGCAGCTTCAATTCATCCGGAAAGGTTTTATCGTAAGCGCTGCCTGTTACAAGTTCGGGTAACTCTGCTTTATTTTGAATGCCCCACAATCCCGATGCGATAACCGCTGCCAATACGATATGAGGGTTACCATCCGCGGCGCCAATTCGATACTCCAAACGCTGACTGCTTTCACTGCCCGGAATAATGCGAATGGCACAGGTGCGATTATCGACCCCTGCACTGGCTTCAGTTGGCGCCCAAAAGCCGGGAATCAAACGGCGGTAAGAGTTAATGGTGGGCGCAATCATGCTTAAAATATGCGGCATCATTAATTGCTGGCCAGCCACAAAGTGCTGCATCAACTGGCTCATGTTATGGGGCTGTGATTTGTCATAAAACACGGAATGGCCATCTTGATCTTTTAGAGACAAATGAATGTGCCCGCTTTGCCCTGGTTGCTGATCGTTCCAGCGGGCCATGAAGGTGGCCATTTTCCCCTGTTTTTGCAGGGCAATTTTACTAAAGGTTTTAAACAACGCGGCTTTATCCGCTGAAGCCAATGCACTGTCATAGGCGATGGCGGCCTCCATCACACCTGGGCCCGTTTCTTCATGCAGGCCTTCAATGGGAAAGTCCATAGCCTCACCTAATTCTAAAAGGCTACGGTAAACATCATCCTGCACACTATTACGAATGACAGAATAACCAAACTCCCCTGGTGCCGTCGGCGTTAGATTTTGATAGTTTTTTTCACGAATGGAGTGAGGGGTTTCATCAAACACAAAAAATTCATATTCAAAACCCGCAAAGGCATCAAGGCCCATATCCTTGGCTTGTTTTATTACGCGACGTAATAGGCCACGAGGGCAAATGGCTTCGGCCTCCCCTGCGAACTGCGCTAAAAAGAATAAATCGCCGTTTTCCATGGGCATGGTACGGCAGCTGTCTACGATGATTTCGGCTTGAGCATCTGGGTAACCAGAATGCCAGCCGGTGTATTTCACGTTGTCATAAAGCTGATCTTTCATGTCCCAGCCCAGCACCACATCGCAAAAGCCAAAGCCCCCGTCTAATGCGGATAAGAACTTATCTTTCGACATGTACTTGCCACGCAAAATGCCATCAATATCAAACGCCCCAACCTTGATATGATTTGGGTTCATGCTTTGAATTAATTTGTGCACTTCGCTTGCACTGCTGATGTGTCTCGGGTTCATCATAGCTGCCTTTTAGATCCTATTTTAAGGCTAGTCGCTCCACTATTTTGAGCCAGTTTTTGCAGCCATTAGAACTGGCCAAAAGGCGCACTGTTTATATATTGACCTGCTTTGACGTAGACCATTTAAGTATTTTGGTGAATTGAGGGCTTAATGGGGTTAAATGCTTTATACTGGGAAATAATTTTTGTTTATTCTTCGAGCTAATTGGTGACCCATGTCCAAATTCTTCTACAAAGGTAAATCCATGAAAAAGCCAGACCATAAGAGTCCTGGTTTTGAAGTGAATCCAACCGTTCGCTTAGGCACTGATAAAGCTCCGGCTCAAATCAGCGTTCAAACTGAAGCGCGTAAAGAAGAGTTAATTAAAGTATTTACTGAAAATGGCTGGGCTAGCCAAATTGTTGTAAATGCCGATCAAGATGAAAACATTCGTGACCTTGAGATCTTGCAAGAACGCACTGAAGTGACTCAAGCAGAAAGCACAAAACAAGCTAACCGAAATGACCCTTGCCCATGTGGTAGCGGTAAAAAGTACAAGAAGTGCTGCGCAGCTTAAGAATTAGTATTTAAGCCTGACAAAAAAACCAGTGATGCACATACATCACTGGTTTTTTTATGCCTGTCTTTCGGTAACTATTTCAGAGTATACGCTTCAAAACATCTTTTTCTTTACCATCTAAAACACGATGTTTGAATACTCCACCAAGGTGTAAAACAAGCAGCACCACAAAGCTCCAAGCACCCACGGAATGAATGGCATGGACAATGCCATTCCAGTATTTGTAGCTTAAGAGAGGTGTCATATATGGAGGATTAGACCATACGCTTCAAAACATCTTTTTCTTTTCCATCTAAAATACGATGTTTGAATACTCCACCTAAATGCAGTACTAATAACACCACAAAGCTCCAAGCACCAACGGAATGAAATGTATGAGCAATGCCATTCCAGTATTCGCTTTTAGGGGTCACATCCGGCACGGTAAATAGGCCAAACACTTCCAAACCCGTTCCATATTGAAAAGTACTGTTCATAAAAAAGCCTGACCACACCATGGTCAACATGGCTGCGTACAATAAGATATGCACCACATGGCTCAGTTGTTTTTCCCAATTTTGCAACCAACTGGCCGGTGCTGGAACAGGGCCTTTAAGGCGCACAGGTAAACGCAGCATCACCAGCAATAAAGCCACAAAACCGAAACTTTTATGCAATGGGTAAAGCGCGTATTTATCTGGTGCGTCTGGGTCTATGTCCGCCATATAAAAACCCACTACCAAAAGGGCCATAATGGTCACAGCAGTTAGCCAGTGTAGTACTCGCAGTGGTGGTGAATATTTTTCTATCATGGTGATTCTCTCCTATTATTTTTACGGGTTTATCGAGCTTTGGCTAATGTAACCACTTGCTGGGCAAGGGCTTGTAAACGATCATCCATGGCGCTGTTCTGTAATTGTCCATCTGCGTTAAACGCTTCATAGGCGGCCCCTAACGCAATTTGATTAGGCACCACTAATGAACCAAGGTTGCTCATTAATTCTCGTATATGGCTTAAACCACGAATACCGCCTAAACCACCAGGGCTAGCTGCCATCAGGCCCACTGTGTATTGGCCATAGTTTGGTGAATATGAATCGTCTTTGGCACCTCGAGATAACCAATCCAACGTGTTTTTCAATACTGAACTAAAGCTGCCATTGTATTCTGGGCTGGCAATCAAAAGGCCATCAGCGTTTGCAAACAGCTCACGCAGTGCTGGCAGGTTTTCAGGTACGCTCTCTTTTTCTAAGTCTTCATCAAATAGTGGCAAGCTGTATTCTTTCAGATCAATGATCGTTACGTTCGCACCAAGGTCACGGGCTTTATTCGCCGCAAGTGTCACCAGCTGTTTGTTGTAGCTGTCTTTACGCAGGCTACCTGCAAAGGCAATTAGGTTAACGCTGCTTTCTGTCTTTGAGTGTGTCATGTGGACTCCAATAATATTCGTTGTTTGTTGAGTTGATGAATGCAGTTTAGCCCTGCTCCATTTGAACAAAAAGACAATAAATGCAACACTTGTGTGCATATACGCACAACTCAACATATCAAAGCACAACTGGACACAGCCATGAAAACGCAATTAAAAGACTGGAGTGATATTCAGATTGCCTTCTTGGTGGCCAAACACGGTACCCTGTCTAAGGCCGCACAAGAGCTAGAGGTACACCACAGCACGGTGTTAAGGCATATAGACGCCGTTGAAAAACGCTTGGGCTGCACGTTATTTCATAGGCATGCCAGAGGCTATAGTCCAACAGACAGCGGCAAACTGCTTTTTGAAGAAGCTCAGCAAACCGAAGCACGCTTTGAGCGTTTAATGGGGAAACTGGCTGGACAAGATCAAGCTCTTTCAGGGCCTTTGATCATCACCACTGTATCTACCCTTAGCCCGTTTATCATGCCGGTGATTGCTAAGTTTAAAACCCTGCACCCAGATGTGAATATCGAATTAATCGCCGATGCGCGAATTTTTAAATTGGAATACGGCGAGGCTCATATTAGTTTGCGCCCAGGCAGGCAACCCACTGACCCGGATTACGTGGTGCAACATTTTAAACACACGCGTACCACGTTTTATGGCAGCAGTGATTACATTAAACGCCATGGCACCATACAAAATTTAAAGGATGTGAAAGGCCACAAGTTTGTAAATTTAAGCGCCAAACTAAATAACATTCCGGCCATTCGTTGGATCAATGAAAACGTTGATGAAAAAGACATTAGCTTTAAAGGCAGTGAGTTTAATTTATTAGCTGACGCCGCACTTAATGGCCTGGGCCTTGTGCCACTTTCAAAAGACATTGCAAATCAAAGACCTGGACTCATTGCTGTTATGCCCGAACCAAAAGAGTGGCAAGACAATTTATGGTTGGTCACTCATAGAGACATTCACCACAGTCCTAAGGTGCAGGCGTTTACTCAATTATTGAAAAATACGAAAGTGAATTAGTCTCACTTACCAACAAATTACTAATAAGAATTATAGGCATTTGTATCTATATTATTTCTCGTTTAACGTTTAAATAGATATAAATAGCCAAAGCCTAAAAACCCTTGCCCCCTTGCCCTTCAGCACCTAAACTTGCCTACAAACTACAAAGGAGCGACCAGTATGCAAGGGGATAAAAAAGTCCTTGAATGGCTAAATCAAGTACTCGCCATCGAGCTTACCTCCATTAACCAATATTTTTTACATGCACGCATGTTTAAAAATTGGGGCTTTTCAGAACTCAATTCCAAAGCCTATAAAAAGTCTATTAAAGACATGAAACAAGCTGACGCTCTAATCGAACGTATTTTGTTTCTAGAAGGCCTACCGAATTTGCAAAAGCTAAATCGTTTACGCATTGGTGAGCACACCGAAGAAATGCTGCAATGCGACCTTGATCAAATCACAGAGCAACTTGAAGTATTAAAAGATGCTATCTGTCATTGTGAAAGTGTAAAAGATTTTGTCAGTCGTGAATTGTTTGAAGACATTCAAGAATACGAAGAAGAATACCTAGATTGGTTAGAAACGCAGCAGCTTCTGATCAATCAAGTGGGCATTAAAAATTATCAGCAGTCTCAAATGTAAGGAGCTGGTCATGCAAGGTAACGATCAAGTTATATTAAAACTTAATGAGCTACTGGCTGGCGAACTTAGCGCCATGGATCAGTATTTTGTCCATTCACGCATGTACGATGATTGGGGTCTTAAAAAATTATTCGAACGCATTGATCATGAGTTTGAAGATGAGAAACAACACGCCTCTAAATTAATCGAGCGCATCCTATTTTTAGGTGGCACACCTGACATGGTGACTCGTGTCCCTTTAAACATAGGCAAAGACGTACCGTCCATGCTTAAAAGCGATTTAGACTTAGAATACAAAGTCATCATTGATCTGCGTGACATTATGGCTTTATGTGAAAGTGTGCGTGACTTTCAAACTCGAGACATGCTGCAAGTATTATTAGATGATACTGAAAATGACCACACTTACTGGTTAGAACAGCAGCTGGGCTTAATTGATAAAGTGGGTTTACAAAACTACTTACAAAGCCAAATGGGCTAGGTTTTTTACGTTCAAAAACGTAAAAACAAAAAGGAGGCTAAATTACTTTAGCCTCCTTTTTTATTGCATAAAATATTCTTTGTTAAAATCAGACTACTTTATATATGATCATGCACATGCTGCGGTTTCGCCAATAACAAATGGCTCACCCCAATAGCACGCTCAGTAAAGCCGCCTTCGCAATAACTTAAGTAAAAGCGCCACATGCGTTTAAAGTCATCGCTATACCCTAGCTGAGTAATCGATTCTTCGTTTTCGTCAAATTTATCCTGCCAAGCCTTTAAGGTTTTTGCATAATGCTGGCCAAAGTCATTTAATTGAACAAGGTTTAAATCTGTATTCTTTTTAGTAGCCGTGAGCATAGCCTGAACACTAGGTATGCAACTGCCAGGAAAAATATAACGCTGAATAAAATCAACATTTTTAAGGGCGCTATCAAAGCGTTGGTCTTCAATGGTTATCGCTTGAATTAACGCCACACCTTTTGGTTTTAGCAATTTAGAAACCGTTGAAAAATAAGTATCAAAGTACTTAGCCCCTACTGCTTCAATCATTTCAATGGACACCAATTTATCAAACTGCCCGTAATCCGTTAGGGTTCGGTAGTCTTCTTTTAATAATGTAACTTTATCTTGGAGCCCTTCACGCAGCACCCAGTCTGTGGCCCACTTATACTGCTCTTCACTAATGGTGGTTGTGGTGACTTTACAGCCGTAATTTTTCGCGGCATAAACCGCAAACCCACCCCAGCCAGTACCGATTTCAACCACGTGATCGTCTTGCGTTAAATTAAGCGATTCACAAATGGTTTTAAGCTTGGTGAGAGATGCTTGCTCCATAGATGCATCAGGACGAGGAAAAATACCACTTGAATACATCATGGATGGGTCTAAAAACAATTCAAAAAAATCATTACCCAAATCGTAATGTGCTGCGATATTTCTTCGAGAGCCTTTGGCACTGTTCTGATTTAAATAATGGAACCACTTTAAAAAAGGTTTGCTCACTAGATTAACAAAACCCCCTTCCATGGCGTCCAGCACGTCCATATTACGCACCATGACTCTAACTAATGCTGTTAGATCAGGCGTGGTCCAATCCCCTGTCATAAAGGCTTCTGATGCGCCAATACTGCCACCGGTTAAGATATCTCGGTAAGCACTACTGTCTTGGATGACTAACTCACCATGTAACGCACTGGTTTTATCTGACCCAAAGGTCATGACCTCATCACCATCTTTAATCGTGATACAGCCCGTGTGCAGCTTTTTAAGTTGAGACACCACAACCTGCTTAGCAATACGGTTAAGGCCAAAGGAACGGGGCTTTTTGATCTCAATGTTAGCAACTGAAGTGGTCATTAAAAATTCCTTCTTACACAGTGGTAATATAAGCCCATATTAAGGGTTATTAGTATTGGTTTCTGGATGGTCATAAAATGGCGAGCGCTTGATCCACAACTTGAATGCCTGCCAATATATACCGCACACAACCTTTACGGTCATTAAGGGCTGTTGGATCAATATCCCACCTAATTTTTTGCTTATGTCGTATTTTTTTAAAGAAAGGGTCGCATCAAAATGCTTTTCTGCTGATGATGATTGAATAAAGTTATCCATGTGGGCATGCAAGGTGGCTTTTGGTTCTGAGAATACCCAGCGATAGTCCATGTTCATTGGGTTAAATGGACTCACATGAAACTGCTTCTGGAATTCAAATTTATACTTATGATTGGATTCATTATTTGTGTAATGAGTTAGCTTCATGTCCGCATCACTTAGTGCATCTGCACCTTGTATGGCATGAACATAATCATGACGCTCTCCCCAAGGGGTATTGGTTATTTCAGATAGAATAGCCACTAATTGATTATCACCATCAAAACAGTAATAAAACACCACTGGATTGAAAGAAAACCCAAAATACCGAACATGACCTAACAGCCTCAATGACTGAATATCAGGTGCTGGGCATTTATGATCTTTATAGTATTGATCAACTCGATCAATTACCGCTTGTTTTAAGTCGTCTGTACTTGGGTTAAAAAAGTCTTTGCGTTTATAGCTTAAAAAATTAAATCGCTCGAATCCGCAATACCACTTCTTTGATAACAGACCTTCTATTTCATCAAGGTCTAAATACATCATAAAAATTGGGTATCGAAATGCATTATTCGCGGCTGTAAATCGGCGATGCCGAATCCAACCAGAATAAACCGCAGAAGCGTACATATTAAAGCTCCACACCAAAGTCTTTACACACTTTAAGTGCGCTATTGACACCATCTTCATGAAAGCCGTTAAGCCAGTATGCACCACAAAAATGAGTTCGATTATGGTTACTGATATCTGAATGACGTGCCTGAGCTGTCATGCCATCCAAGGTGAATACCGGGTGTGCGTATCTATATTTTTTGATTATTTTAGAGGGGTCAATCTCTTTATTTCTATTGAGCGTCACTAAAATAGCCTCAGGTGCATCATGAAAATTTTGAAGAATGTTCATATTATAGGTCACCATGGCGAACTCGGAGTGACGTTGAGGGATATGATAGTTCCAGGCTGCCCATGCTAATTTTTTCTTTGGCATGAGTTTTTCATCTGTGTGCAAAACCACATCGTTCATTTGATAAGGAATGGCACTTAAAACATCTTGTTCATCTTGAGTGGGCTCTGATAATAAACTCAATGCTTGGTCGCTGTGACAAGAAAATATCACTTGATCAAATTCAAACTCATCTCCTGACTGCGTGGTGATGCTCACCTTATCGCTCGAGCGAGATACCTGTTTAACCGCGGTATTTAAATGAATCGCATCTTTAAATCGGGCTGTAATTGGCTCAATGTAAGATCGGGAGCCACCACTGATCACTCGCCATTGTGGTCGCTCATCAACACTTAACATGCCATGATTATTAAAGAATTTTAAGAAAAACTTAAGAGGAAAATCCATCATAACATCTACAGAGGCACTCCAAATTGCAGAACCCATTGGGACGATATAATGATTTACGAAGTGCTTGCTATAACCGTATTGCTTAACAAACTCACCCAGTGTTTGGCCTTCTTGAATCTCGTTTGACTCTAATGCAGACACGGTTTGCTCATTAAATTTTAAAATATCCATGATCATGCGAATAAACGAAGGGCGGAATAGATTCATTCTTTGCGCGAACAAGCTATTAAGGTTTGTGCCGTTATATTCAAGCCCAGTGTTTTCATCACGTACACTGAAGCTCATATCTGATTCTTCGCTGGCAACCCCTAATTGATCCATGAGTTTAATAAAATTTGGATAGGTCCAATCATTGAAAACAATAAAACCTGTGTTTACAGGGTACGTTTTCCCCTGTATTTCAATGTCTTCAGTATTGGTATGCCCACCTAGATAGTCATTGGCCTCAAATAACGTGATGTCATGAAACTCTGACAGCAAGTGACCACATGTTAATCCTGAAATACCAGAGCCTATAATGGCAATTTTTTGTTTACGTTGTGTCATGTGATATCGCTCATAAGCACTAAATGAATGTTAAACCATGCGGTCTTTTAGTTTTTGTATTACCCAACCTAAAACAGGTATGTGCTCATAAAGCAATTCACCACCATCAATGTAATCTTGATGGTAATAAACTTTATCGCTGTAACAAATATGAGAAGCACCTTGAACCGCAATATTGTTGCCATTGTTTAATTTTGGATGTGCATAATTCATGGTCCATGTGAGCATAGCTCGCTCTTCATCGACCAATTGTTCGTGGAATTCAAATCGACTATAAATCACGTTTTCATAGACACTCTCAAAATACCCATGAAAATCGCTCATGCCTTTTAGCTCATGGAAACTATCCTTAAACTGAATATCGTCCCGATATACCTGTTCAATTAATCCATCATTAATATTGCTTGCATTCAGGTTTTGATAAAGGAATTTAAAGTCTTCAACCACTTTATTTGCATTTACCATGGCGTCTTTCTGTCCATCACTCATGGTGTGTTCCTCGAATAAACACTTCTTTATTAGCCCTGTGGGCTGAGGTGGGGTTATTATTTAAATCTGTATTTAACCCCTCAGCTAAAATTTTACTGGGCACCGGGTTTAAATCCCAAATGATGCCAAGTTTATTCATGAGTTTTAAAATGTAATATGAGATATCAATTTCCCACCAGTAAAAGCCTTGTCTTGCTGACACAGGAAAACGATGATGATTGTTATGCCAGCCCTCACCTAATGTGATAAGTGCGAGCCAAATATTATTACGGCTGTCATCCTTAGTTTTGAAGCGTCGCTTGCCCCAGGTGTGACACAAAGAATTTATCGTAAACGTGCCATGGGCAAGCAATACCGTGGATATGCAATAACCCCATACAAATAACTGAGCACCACAGGTTTCTAGTGAAGGTGCATAACTTGATAATAATTCACCAAAGCCAAATAAACCGATGCCCAGCGCAATAGGTACGAGGATATCGTATCGATTTAAGAATATAAGCTCTGGAAACTTAGACCACTCTTTAACGATGCTGTAGTCCGTTTTAAAAGCGGCATCGCATGTAAACCAACCCATGTGACTCCACCAAAAACCATGCTTGGCTGGGCTATGTAAGTCATGTTCTTCATCAGAATGTTTATGATGCTTACGATGGTGAGCTGCCCACCATAACGGGCCTCTCTGGGTGGCACTATTGCCAAGCACCGCAAAACAAAACTGCCAAAATCGATTGGTTTTAAAGCTTTTATGTGAAAAATAACGGTGGTAAAAAGCCGTGATTGCAAACATTCTAATGAAATACAAAGACGCACAAACGGCTAATGCTACTGGGCTCCAGCCCACAAAAATTACGGCTAAACAAGCAATGTGTACCAATATGAATGGCAAACACCTAACCCAGTTAAATTGGCGTCCATCCCCCACACGCTCCAAGCCATGTTCGCTATCGAACCACAGCTTTATGGTTTCTAAAATTGAAAGCGCCGCTTTCATCCTGATACTCCAAATGTTTGATGATGTCTCAATATATAAAACACTATACGCAAGTAATTCATGTTTGGTTTTCTTTTAATGTGTCCAATTCCTTAAACCAAGCTTTTGTTTGTTTAACCGACTCACTGTGATTAACAATGGGCTGCATATAATTAAGTTGTTTAAGCTGCTGCTCACTGGGTTTATGAATGGATTTATTATCAAGCTCGGCCAGTTCTGGCACATACTTTCTAATAAACAAGCCCTCACTATCGAAACGCTCACTTTGTCGAGTGGGATTAAATATACGAAAATACGGCACTGCATCAACCCCTGTTGATGCACTCCATTGCCAGCCACCATTATTACTGGCGAAATCTGCGTCAATTAATGAGGTCATAAAGTATTCTTCGCCCCAACGCCAATCAATAAAGAGATGCTTGGTTAAAAACATCGCCACGACCATTCGTAAACGATTATGCATCCAACCGGTACTTTTAAGCTGTCGCATTGCCGCATCCACAATCGGGTAACCTGTTCTACCCTCTTTCCATGCTTTAAATAGCTTTTGATCATGCTTCCATGGCAATTGGTTTGTTTTAATTTTAAACGGCTTAAATTTACATAATTCAGGAAACAGAAAAATTAAATGCCGGTAGAAATCCCGCCATATTAATTCACTCACCCAGGTTTCAATTCCCTCTTTAGCAGCCGTATTGGATTGAAATAACGTTTGTTGAGCCGCTTGATAGCACTGGCGTACAGATAAAACACCCAATGTTAAACACGTGGATAACTTACTGGTGCCATCAATGGCGGGAAAATCTCGATGGGATTTATAATCCATAATTCGATCGTTGCAAAATTCATTGAGATAATCATGAGCCGTATGCTCTGATTCAATTACAAAATCAGTATGAAGGTTGAATTTTTCTATGGCCTGCAATGCCGTCAAATCAGAAGACACAGCAATAGTGGATTGACTCAGTTTATTTTTAACTAACTGGGCCTTAGGTAAGGCGTACAAAGGCCTCATTCGTGTACTTAATTCACTCAAGTACGTTTTTTTAAAGGCCGTAAATACTTTATAAGGCTCACCCTGTTTGTTCAAAACGCTTCCAGGCTCCATAAGGCATTGCTCATGGTATGGCTTGATGCCCACGCCGCTCTTCATTGCCAAAGAAATAAGAGAACGGCTTAGGTTTTGCTCATTTAATTCATATTCCTCATTAAAAAAAACGCTAGTAGAATTATTATGTTCAGCAAAATCAACCAAGGCTTTTGGTATGCGTTTAAACGCTTGGGTGTTTATAACAACCAGAGGAATACTGTAATTTGATAACTCCGCTTCAAGGCTGATTAATTGATTTTTGATAAGCGCCCGCTGGGCTAATGAAACCCTATGCTCATCCCACTGGGATTCGCATAAAGTATAAACAGCAATTACATTGCCATTAAGCACAGCCTCATGAAATGCAGGGTTATCCCGCAACCTTAAGTCACGTCTGAACCACATAATATTTAGTGGCGTTTGTTTTAAAGGCACCGCTGAATCAGCCATAGTTTTTATCTTTTACCTTGAGCGATTTTTCTTCATTCTTTTGTGAGCGCATGGCTCTTGAAAAGTCTGATTCTAAAATGTGACTTACCAATTTTTGTGCACTAATGAATGAGCGCTCTATCCCATCAACATTTTTATCTTTTATTTCGTCATCAAAAGGCAAGTCAAAATAATCGCCTACCACATGTAAATCGTCTGAAAATGACAAATAACCCTTAGTATTTTTAATTAAATTTGAATAGTGAGCATAGAGCCACCTATGAGTATATTGCTCGATAAGATCTGGTAACTCAGAATTGAAAGTCAATAAAACATCTGAAAATTCTGCTTTCAAAAGGACTGATATTTCATCTGGTTCTTTATTAATATTTTGCTTCGACCAGCCCACCGATGCGGTTAGCTTTATAATTTGCTCGCCGTCGTGTTTTCTATGGGGCTTTTGATGCTCAATGGATACATTCGATATAACTTGTCCAGCATGGTTTTTTATCTTATTTAATGTGTTTTGTTCAATACTGTTAAAGGGAAAGATCAAACACGAAACAAACACAGGATCACTGTTAATATCATAAAAAAATGATTTGGCAGCATGGCCGCTTGGCAGAAGCGCATTTGTTTGTTCAGCTGGGGCCGATAAAACCAAATGCTGACAACAGGCAATGACCTTGTCTAAGCTCACGTTCTTTTCGCCTTTATTATTTGAAACTTGAGGCTGTCGAGCATCGACTTGAGCTTCACCAAATAAAAACCATCTACCATCTTTCCGCTCTATACGAGTCACTTTTGTAGAGAAAGATACATTTAATGGGCCACTCATATGGCGAGTTAACATAGAATTACGCGGTAATGCCACATATGCATTATCATCTAGTTTAGCCACCACACCCTGTTGAATTAACCTTGTTAGATAATGTTTAAATTCAATATTTTTAGCCGTAAATGTTGCTGCACCTAAATCAAAAATGGCTTTATCATTTCTTTCTTCACCCTGTATTGGTGTGCTTTTTAAACTGATATTCTTGCTGCCCAGCCTTCCGCCTGTTCCCCGTGCTTTTTCCAATACAAACACATCACTTCCAGAGTTATTCAGCTCACTGGCCACTGTAAGACCAGAAACACCCGCGCCCACTACAATGCATTCGTGTGTCACATAGCCCACAGGGGATTCAGTTGGGTTAGTGACGTCCTTAGAGTTCATAATGCTTTACCAATTAATTAATACTGAGGTTACGGTAAACGCCAGAAAATGGATCACAAAAAAAATAACTTTACCCAAACCCGCCATTGCTTTAGTTTTAAAAGCCTGATTATTTTCAAGTCTGCTTTTCAGCCATTTAGGAAGCCCTTTTGTCTCAAGTTGCTAGTGAAACGTCCTATCAAATGGATGCTTTAATTGTTCGGATAGCCGAGTCTCAAGACCAGCAAGCGTTTTCAGAGCTGGCTGTGCTGGCGGCACCGCGTTTAAAAGCCTATGCCATACGTTGCGGAGCCCACATAAACGACGCTGAAGAGCTCGTGCAAGAGTGCTTGTTAACGGTTTGGAGAAAAGCCCACCAATTCAACCCAAAGACTGCTCGCAGTACCACATGGCTATATACCATTATTCGTAATAAGCGCATTGATTCACTGCGTAAAAACAAATTGAATATTGTGCAGTCAGATGACTTATGGCCTGAAGGTGAAACAGAAGAACTAGAAAATGATGTGGAACGTGATCTAACTGGCAAATTGGTGCGTACACTATTACACAGCTTACCTGATGAGCAGCGTCAGATCGTATTTAAGGTATATTTCGAGGGTAAATCCCACAGTGAAATTGCCGCAGAATTAGATCTGCCTTTAGGGACGATTAAGTCCCGCTTACGGTTAGCAATGAAAAAACTCGACACACTAGCAAAAGAGCAGGTCTCATGGCTTTTTATCATCCTAATCATGAACTTTTGATGCAGTTTTCAGCGGGTCAGCTCAATGATGCATTGGGTGTTATGGTGGCTTGTCATTTAGAAACATGCGCGCAATGCAGAGAATCCGCCCGAAGCTACGAGCAATTGGGCGGTGAGATTATGGACTCATTGGAGACCATGGACTTAAGCCCTGATTTTATCGATCGCACCATGACAAAACTGCATGAAGCCAAAGATACTGAAGTTAAGGCTTCTACCCCTGTTATTGATGAGCGATTACCCAAACCGTTACAACGATTTTTACCTAACACCTTGGAAAAACTTCCTTGGAGTGGCTTCTCAAGTAATATCCAGCAATTTGATCTGAGCTTCAGTGACCAGCATTACACCGCTCGATTTTATAAAATAAAAGCAGGCAAAGAACTGCCAGAGCACACCCACAAAGGTAACGAATACACCTTGGTTATGGATGGCGCGTTTAGTGATGATGCTGGTAGTTATCACACTGGCGACTTTATCCTGGCGGACAACACTACTCAACATAGGCCCAGAGCCCATGATGATCGTGACTGTATTTGTTTTGCTGTTATGGATGCGCCGCTGAAATTAACCGGCTTTTGGGGCAGAATGCTCAACCCCTTTTTGGGTTAAGCCCCATAAAAAAACCGTAAGCTATAATGGCTTACGGTTTTATTTTTTCATAATAAATAGTCTATTTATTAATCCTCTCCAATAAACCCACCAGTCTGATGTGCCCATAACTGGCTGTATATGCCGCCACTGCTGACTAATTCTTGATGAGTGCCTTGCTCAACTACTTTTCCGCCATCCAATATGATCAAGCGATCCATAGCAGCAATGGTTGATAAGCGATGGGCTATAGCAATAACGGTTTTGTTTTCCATTAGAGTTTTTAAACTCTTTTGAATGGCCGCTTCCACTTCGCTATCAAGGGCCGATGTGGCTTCATCCAATATTAGAATAGGCGCATTTTTTAGCAGTACCCGAGCAATGGCAATACGCTGTCGTTGCCCACCAGACAGTTTGACACCGCGCTCGCCTACTTGAGCATCAAAGCCGCTATTGCCTTCTGGGTCAAGCAAGGTTTGAATAAAATCATAGGCTTCAGCCTGCTTAGTGGCCTCAATCATTTCTTCTTCTGTGGCATCAGGGTGGCCGTATAAAATATTTTCTCCCACACTGCGGTGCAGCAGCGATGTATCTTGTGTCACCATGCCTATCTGAGCTCTTAGACTTTCTTGGCTTACGTGTTGAATGTTTTGTTCGTCAATTTTAATTGAGCCGTCTTGGATATCATAAAAGCGCAATAGCAGGTTCACTAAGGTGGACTTACCTGCGCCACTGCGCCCAACTAAACCGACTTTTTCGCCGGGTTTGATATTTAAGTTTAAATCATCAAATACAACCTTTTGGCTTGTGCCCTCTTTTGTTTTTTCATCATATAAAAAATGCACATGCTCTAAATCAATGGCGCCACTTCTTACATCAAGGGCTTTTGCATCTTCTTTATCTTGTACTAATAAAGGTTTGGCCAGCATGCTCATGCCGTCTGCCACTGTGCCCATGTTTTCAAATAAACTGCTCACTTCCCACATAATCCATTGAGCCATGCCATTTAAGCGCAAAGCCAAGCTGATGCCCACGGCAACCGCGCCTACGGTGATCAATTGATCAGCCCATAATGTAATGCCCAATATGGCAATAGTCAGCACTAACAGGTAGTTGATAGCATGCACGCTTACATTCAAACCCACAGCCAAACGCATTTGTTTATAAACGGTTTGTAAAAAACCATCCATGCCCTCTTTTGCGTAATCGCTTTCACGCTGGCTATGGCTGAACAGCTTTACGGTACTGATATTGGTGTAGCTGTCTACAATGCGCCCTGTCATGTCGCTGCGTGCATTGGCTTGTGTGGTGGAAATATCTTTTAGCTTTGGCACATAAAACCATTGAGCCAAAATATATAAAACCAGCCAGCCCAAAATAGGAATCATTAATCGCCAATCTGCTTGCGCAATGACCACTAACATAGAGACAAAGTACACCAAGATATAAACCATCACGTTTAATAGCTTCATGACACTTTCGCGTACCGCTAATGACGTTTGCATAACCTTTGTTGCAATGCGCCCGGCAAATTCATTTTGATAAAACTCCATGCTTTGTTTTAAAAGATAACGATGTGCTAACCAACGAATGGACATTGGGTAGTTACCCATTAAAGCTTGGTGGATAACGGTTGCATGCAAAAACACCAAAAGTGGCATGCCCACTAACAACATGAAGCCAATGAAATAAAGCGTTGGGCCTTTTTCAACCAATAAGCTTTCTAAGTCATGATCAATAAGCCAGTCCACTAACTGGCCCATAAAGCCAAATAAATACACCTCAAAAATGGCTAATGCGGCGGTTAATACTGTCATGGCCATTAATGGCATGAACATGCCCTTGGTATAATGACGACAAAAATTCCACAAACCTTGTGGGGCTTGAACGGGTTCTTGCGGGGGATAAGGATTAATTAGCTTTTCGAAAAAGGAATACATGACACACTCAAAAATTAGATCTAACTATATTGTACGTTAAAAATGCCATTTGAGTGTGCCTGTGCCTTTTTATTTAACTCATGAAAAACACGTTCAAAGACACACTTTCAAACCAGTGGCAAGTCCAATACTAAAGTGGCCCATCTACTTGCAAGCATCTATGACTCAGTGCAGCGATTTAAGAAATCAATACTGGGCGGGCATCTAACAATGTTGGTAAAAGCTTTCTACACAACAAATCGTCTTGCGTCTTAACCAGGCATTAATAATTTTATAAACCTATATCATAGGTTTCACTTGGCTTTGTATACCGATAACAACATTTTAAGTTTATTTGATTCACCCTAACAGGCTGACTGTATTCAGCTCTGATTCGCGAATAACCCAAGATATGGCTTTTTAATATGAGCATCGGGCCTTATATTAGTATTTTTCATGTTTATCTATCTTTAAGCCCATTTTGCTAATATTGATTCATAAACACACCAAATTGAATCAAACTCATAGCTTCTAAATATTAGTTGAATTATTTTAATAATCAGACTTTAATATGCTCATTGAATAATCTATGCGCTGCCTGAGTAATTTAGATGAACATCGAACTTAGACATTTGAAGACCCTACTCGCCTTATACCAAACAGGCTCCTTGGTGGAAGCAGCTGCGCACATACATCTCACCCAAAGCGCATTGAGCCATCAGTTAAAAGAATTGGAAGGCCGACTTGATCAGCCTTTGTTTTACCGTAAAACCAAACCTGTGCGCTTTACACCAGCCGGCCAACGCCTTTTAGAATTGGCTCAGCAAGTATTGCCGCAAATTGAAGCCTCTGAGCGAGATTTATCTCGTATACGTCAGGGACGTAAAGGCCGCTTAAACATCACCATCGAATGCCACAGTTGTTATGACTGGTTAATGCCAACACTGAATGAATTCCGCGGCCATTGGCCTGAAGTAGAGTTAGACATGCTGGGCGGCTTTCACTTTGACTCAATAGCCAAATTGAAAAACGGTGAGTTGGATTTAGTAGTCACCAGTGACCCTAAAAATGACGACAACATTGAATACTTGCCGCTTTTTAAATATCAGGCCATGTTAGTGGTGGCACCTGATCATGAACTGGCCGATAAAACTGTGATCGAACCTCACGATTTAAGCAAAGAAACACTCATTACCTATCCGGTTGATTGCTCAAGCTTAGATATTTTTCAGTGCTTTTTAACCCCTGCCGGCATAGAGCCTGGCAACGTTCGCCAAGTAGAGTTAACCATGATGATGGTGCAATTGGTGGCCAGCGGGCGAGGCATTAGTTGCCTACCAAACTGGGCCGTGCATGACTATGTTAAACAAGGTTTTGTATTGGATAAGCCGCTGGGACGTCACGGCGTATGGCGCACGCTTTATGCTGCTGTACGTGCAGAACAAGGTGATAACGCATTCATCTTAGATTTTAAAAACATCGCACAGCGTGTGTGCCATCAGCATTTAGAAGGTATTAAGCCTGCATAGACCTGCAAACTTGAACGGCATTATTAATCAATAATGCCGATCTCTGGGTCAATATTTGCCACAGACTGTTGCAGTTTTTCACCCAGTTTTACGTTTTTATTCATTTCTTTTAACAAGCGCTGTACATGTTTTTCCAAAACGGCCAGCTCTTTCACCAAGCTCTCTCGCGTCTCAGAAAAATCATCACTGCTTTCTAATGTTTTGCATTTTTCTAAAAGTCGATTCACGTATTGCAGCTGCTGTTCAAACACGATATTGGCTTTTAAAGCATTACGCTCAACAATACTCGCTTGTTTGTATAAGGCTTCTAAGTTGGACGAACTAATACTGGATGGCGCTTCTTCCGGTGTGTCTTGTACAGGCGCTTTTTTATCTAAAATAAAATAAAACAAAATGAAACACACCACATAAGCCGACAACCAAACTAAAGGATTAAAGCCGCCACCTTGTGCCATGATAGGCCATTGAAACAGCCCACCCAAAAGTGTCGTTACAAGTAAACTGTATTTTAAAGCGTTCATCATACTGCCACTTTACCTTGTTTCATTAAGCATTCAGTGAAATCCATTTATTAGGACCTCATCCGCCTTCCTAGACTGCTATTATTTAGAATTCAAATAAAGGAAAGCTCAGCCAGCCCAGGTTATAAATAATGGTAACCGACCAAATGAACGTGACCTGAACCAAGCTAAAGAATACCGCTGCGCTGGCAATGTCCTTAGACGCACCAGATAAGTCATGACGCTCAGTACCAATGCGATCAATGGCGTACTCAATAGAGGTGTTTAATAGCTCTGTGATCACCACAATAAACAAGCTTAAAACTAGCAATAAAACCTGTGCCAAGCTTTGTGCGATAACAAAAGCGATGGGCAACATAATAAGCGCCAGTATAAACTCCTGACGCACAGCGGCTTCAGTGGTCCATGCGCGTTTGATACCTTTAAAGCTAAAGCCCGTGGCGTTAAAAATGCGTAACAAGCCTTTAGTGGTGAACTGTTTTTGTTCCATGATGCACTACCGAACATAAAAACAGACACCCTACCGCGCTGTTGGCCCATAGACAAGCACCTGAAGAGCTTGAAAAAGATAACTTATCTGCAAAGATACATAAAAACACTTGAAGCGAATAAATAAAGCACTAGAGTACGCTTTTTTGTGCAATCTATAATCAACCATATAGACAAACGTGTAGCCGAGATAAGCCCGTGAAGAACTTACAATTAATTCTCAAGATCACTAATTGGAACCTATACAGCCTGTGCGGCTTTATATGCGCGCTGTTTTTTAGCTGGTTCATATTGGCAAAAGCAGATTTTGCTTACCCTTTGTTACACGATGCGTTTGATATTACTGAACACAGTGATAAGTATGGGCCGCAAAATCGTTATCGTAACCACTTTGAAAAAACGGATAAGTCCGAACGAATTCGATTATTTGCCGCCATTAATGATGCCATCCATGATGATGGAAAAGGCCTTGAAGACATCAAATATCAAACTGCCAAAGGTAAGACCCTAGGCACATTGTTACGTAAACCAGAGGTACTGCATCTAAAAGATGTGGCCATACTTATTAATGTATTTGAAATCGTAGTATTGATCGCATTTGTTTTATGGGGATTGCTCATAGCGTTAAGCCGCTACACCACAGTATCAAGACCAGATGTAAAACAACAATCCATTAGTATTATCGGCACCACCCTTTTCATTAGCTTAGCTGTTTTAATTATCGGCCCTGTAACTGTTTTTTATGGCCTGCACGAATTAATTTTTCCGGCTAATCATCAGTGGTTTTTCTATTATCAAGAATCTCTTATGACCATTTTAATGAAGGCTCCGGACCTCTTTGCAGGCATTGCCGTTTTATTAGTCATACTGGCACTGGTCATTTTTATCAGTTTAAATAGTTTTGTAGATGAAGTGCTTTTGAAAATCGATTCTGATCAATAGAGCCATCATAAAAACGACAGGCATAAAAAAGCCCAGTCCTATGAACTGGGCTTTTTAGTTTTATGCTTTACTTAATACTACTTTTCAAGCATGGCCACGACGCCTTGACCACCGGCGGCACAGATTGAAATTAAACCTTTACCACTGCCTTTTTGATCCAACAGCTTAGCTAGGTTACCCACAATACGACCACCCGTAGCAGCAAATGGATGACCCGTTGCCAGAGAGCTACCGTTCACATTTAATTTAGAGCGATCAATTTCACCCAGCGGTGCATCTAAACCTAAACGCTCTTTACAGAAAGACTCAGTTTCCCAGGCTTTCATTGTGGCTAATACTTGTGCACCAAAAGCTTCATGTATTTCGTAAAAATCAAAATCCTGCAATGTCATGTTATTACGAGCCAGCATTTTTGGTACAGCATAGGCCGGTGCTAGTAACAGTTCTTCTTTGTAGTCACTGTCTTTACCAATAAAGTCTACGGCACTGGTTTCATAATCTGTGATGTACGCTAAAACTGGCAGGCCTTTTTCTTTTGCCCATTCTTCACTGGCAAGCAGTACTGCAGAAGCACCATCGGTTAATGCCGAGCTATTCCCGGCTGATAACGTACCGCCGTTTTTATCAAAGGCAGGCCCTAGGCTAGCAAGTTTTTCTAATTTTGTTTGTGGACGTAAAATATTGTCTTTTTCTAGGCCATTAAAAGGAGAGACTAAATCGTCCATAAAACCTGACTCGTAGGCTTTATGTAGCTTTTGATGACTATCAAAGGCTAATTGATCTTGGTCTTCACGTTTGATGTCCCAACGTTTAGCCGTTAGTTCAGTGTGACCACCCATACTTAAACCTGTGCGCGGTTCACCATTGCGCGGCAAGCTTGGGGCTAAAAAGTTTGGACGAAACGACGCCAAAATTTTCAAACGCTGGCCCGCTGTTTTGGCTCGATTTAATTGCATTAACATGCTTTGAAATTTATCGCTTACCGCGATAGGTGCATCAGAGGTGGTATCTACGCCACCTGCAATCCCCGATTCAATTTGCCCAAGGGCAATTTTATTGGCAACACTAATAAATGCTTGCAAGCCTGTGCCACACGCTTGCTGCATGTCAGTACACGGAGTGCTTGCACAAAGAGAAGTATCCAATACGGTTTCACGCACCATATTAAAATCACGACTGTGTTTCATTACCGCACCCGCTACCACTTCGCCGACTGGCTGGCCTTGCAGTTTGGTTTTTTGTACTAGGCCTTCAATGGCACTGGTCAGCATTTCTTGGTTAGACACACCAAAATAAGCGGTGTTTGATTTAGCAAACGGAATACGGTTCGCAGCAATAATTGCTACCTTACGAGGAAAAGCCATGATTATCTCCCTAATGAAATTTTTGTATGCTTAATATAAGCAATTTATTTTGGCCAGTTTAGCGACCAAGGTTGCTGCCAAGTTTCAATTTGATCAAGGCAAGCTGGTTGTAAAAATAACTCACCATTATCAGGTTTATTAATAAATTCGTATTCTTTAGCGTCATAAGTAAATTTAAGCGCAAACGCATGTAAATACAGCCGGTCCGCTTCTTTTGCACCGTATAGCTTATCACCCATGATGGCCCCGCCTAAAGATTTAAGCGCTACTCTTAGTTGGTGAGTTTTACCGGTTTTAGGTTTTAATAAACACAGACGCAAACCTTCAGCCACACTATGGGAAAAAAACTGTGTAATCGCTGGGTTCTCAGCGGTTTTTAAAAGCTTAAACGCGCCTCTTCTGGATTTCGCCATGTCACCAGTTACTTTCCCTTGTTTCTTTTTAAGACTACTAGGACAAATAGCCAAATAAAACTTTTGGATCTCACGTTTGGCAAACAGCTCACATAATTCACTGCAGGCCTGTTGTGATTTAGCCACCAATATCAAACCAGAAGTAGGTTTATCTAAACGGTGTACAGGCAATAAATGCATACCCTGCTGTTTACTAATTTGAGTCATGAACCCTTGATTTTCACCATCGTCATGAAAATCCAACCCCGATGGTTTATGGCATAGAAGCCAATCTTGGTGTTCATGAATCACTGCAATATTTGACATAAGACGTCTTAAACAAAGTTTTATTCATTATAGCATTGGGCAATGAAATAAACGGGCAAAAAAAAGCCCTGCAATGCAGGGCCTTTTAGGTCGCTTTGGATTACTGCTCTAGCTTCTCAGCAGGAGCAAGCTCACCGTGCTTCTCTTTATGCTTGCGAATAATGACTTCTGGACGCAATACATAACGTGCTAATGCAGGTAATAGGAATAGCGCACCAATCATGTTCCATACAAACATGAAGGTTAACAAGATACCCATGTCCGCTTGGAATTTAATTGGAGACCACATCCACGTGCCCACACCAATAGCCAATGTTAAACCTGTGAAACTAACCGCTTTACCGGTTGTTTTAAGTGTTTTTAGGAAAGCATCGTGCAGACTATCACCTTCAATCAACAATGCTTCTAGACGGCTATAAATGTAGATACCGTAATCCACACCAATACCCACACCCAGAGCAATTACTGGCAGTGTTGCTACTTTAATACCAATGCCCATTTGAGCCATTAAGGCCTGACATAAAATAGAGGTCAGCGCTAACGGGGTAATAATACAAATAACAGCACGTAATGAACGGAACGTAATGAAGCACAATACAGAAACCACAATGTATACAAAGATAAGCATTAGAGTTTCGGCTTTGGCAATAACTTGGTTCGTTGCCGCTTCTACACCTGCGTTACCAGATGCTAACTTAAACTTAATCGCATCGTTATTTTCATAACCGGCTGAGAAGTTACCCGCCACTTTAACTGCGCGCTCTAATGTTTCAGCTTTGTGATCGTTTAAGAAGATGATCACTGGCACCATTGAACACGTTGGGTTCAACATGCCACTTGGGGCGCGCTGCACACTTGAGTTCAATATGTTTTGGTTACGAGATAGAGCAGACCATTTTAAGTTACCCTCATTCATGCCTTTTGACATCAACTTAGAAACCGTTACTAGAGAAACCGCTGACTGAACACCTTCTACGTTTTCCATAGTCCACATTAGGCGGTCAATGGCATCCAAGGCTTCGAAGCTTGCACATTGTTCATTTGGCGTTTCAGCCATGATCACCAATACATCTGAACTGGTTGAGTAATTATCAACAATGAATGCGTTATCTTTGTTGTAGCGGCTATCTTGACGCAGCTCAGGGGCACCTTTGTCTAAATCACCAATTTTCAAATCTTGGCTGCCAACCACACCCACTACAGCTAAAACAACGGCTACAAAAATAGCAGTACGAGACATCAAAGGTTGAGTGAACTTAGCAATAAACTTCCAAAGCACAGGATCTGATTTAGAAATTTTCTCAACGTGTGCCACACCAGAACGGCTGATACCCACATAAGACATTAACAACGGCAATAGAATTAAGTTGGTCACAATGATTACCGCAACACCGATTGACGCTGCAATGGCCAGCTCTTTGATTACTGTGATATCAATGAATAACAGAGTTAAGAAACCGATGGCATCGGATAGTAATGCAAGCATGCCTGGTACATACAAACCACGGAACGCTAAACGTGCAGCCAATAATTTGCTGGAGCCATTACCTGACTCAATGGCAATGCCGTTAATGATTTGCACACCGTGGGATATACCAATAGCAAATACTAAAAACGGTACCAACATAGAATAAGGATCAATGCCGTAACCAATCAGATTCAAGATACCTAACTGCCATGTTACTGCTACAACCGAACAAACCACTGGAATGATGGTTCCACGAATACAACGAGAGTAGATGTAAAGCAGCACTGTCGTAATGGCAATGGCGGCTAAAAAGAATAAACCAACGTTAAAAGCACCATTCATTAAGTCTGCCATTTTCTTTGGGAAACCAATGATATGAATACTGATATCTTCATTACTGTATTTATTACGAATTTGATCTTCTAACTTTTGAGACAACTCTTTAGGGTTTAAAGCCTTGCCTGTTTCTGGATCAAGCGGATATAAAGGCACATCCAACATAGTAGATTTGAAATCATTACCAACTAAGCGGCCTACTTGACCAGACTTAAGAATGTTTTGACGTAGCTGATCAATACTTTCATCACTGCCATTATAAGTAGCAGGGATAACCGGACCACCTTGGAAGCCTTCTTCTGTCACTTCGGTCCAACGAACGTTTGGCGTCCATAGGGACTTCAGCTTAGAACGGTCAGAGCCTTTAATGAAAAACACTTCATCATTAATTTGACGTAGCACTTCCATGTATTGAGCATTGAAAATATCACCGCCTTTAGTGGCAACAACTATTTTCACATTGTTCAAACCACTGCTTAGATCATTTGCATGACGCATATGGTTTTTAATGTACTGGTGCTCTAACGGAATGTATTTTTCACTGCGAGAGTCCAACCCTACCTGGCTAGCATTGAAAGCAAAAAATGCGGTCAACCCGATCAGTAATAATAGAAAGAATCCACGGCTATTAAAAAACAGGCGCTCTAAAAACGGTTCTGTTTCTGGTGACACAATATAGTGTTCAGGTTCTGTATTTGGCATGGTTTGTTTAGTCATTATATTCTCCTAGCCCTTCACGCTTTTTACGGGCTCGGCTAAACGCTCCCCTGCTTTATCTAACAACTCAACACCGTTTTCTCCCACTACGACAAAATGTCCGCTTGTGGTTTGTAAAATTGATGTAGCGCCACTGCGACCTGTACGTACGGTGTTTTCCCACTTACGGCCAAGGTCGATACCCTTAACAAAAGCACCACCATTACCCACTACAAATAGAATTCGACCATAACGATCTGTGGCACCCATTAAGCTTTGTTCTGTACCTGAATCCATTAAACGCCAGCTACTGCCAAAATCATCGGTGCGAGCAATATTGCCGCGTAAACCGTACGCCAATTGGATACCTTGTTTATTCAAACTAGACACACCAAAAAAAGAACCTTCATATGGGCTGAACATTTTTTCCCAAACACCACCGTCATCGAATGTTCGCAGCATCAAGCCAGCTTCACCCACCATCATTAACTTGCCTGCACCAATATTAACAATGCTGTTCAAATGGAAACGATCAGGGTTATCTACGTGGCTTGACCAGTCTTGCCATGTTTGACCACCATCAAAGGTTTTAAAGATCATGCCATAGGCGCCAATTACTAACCCTTCTGTAGGGCTTTTAAACCAAACATCTAATAATGGTTTAGTGGATTTGTCTTCGAAATCTATCTGGGCATCTTCCAGAGCATACGTTGCGTTTTCTAATTTCGCTTCGATTTGTGAAATACGACGGGACACGCCCATCACTTTGGCTTTATTTAATTCTTTTTCGTATTTCTTTTTATCTTTTTTAGCTTGCTCTAAAACCATTTCATTGGCTTTAAAACCGTCAAACTGTTTAGTCCAAGTTAAACCGCCGTTCAGGCTATTCAAAACAACACCGTCATGGCCAATGGCCCAGCCATTATTTGAGTCAACGAAGTAAACAGACGTTAGTGTGCTCATAACGGGTACTTGCTGTGATTGAGTCCAAGTGAAACCGTCATCATCACTAAAGATAATATGACCACGTTCACCCACTGCAACCAAACGAGAACCGGCTGCAGCCACATCTAACAATAAAGATTCATGAGCTAACTGAGTGCTCATTGCAGGGGTAACAAGAGGATCCTGCCAACCTGCTGCTTGAGCAGGTAACACAGCATTAAACATCAACGAGGCAAATAGACTACCCGCGGCTAAGATACGCGCGGGCGTATAGCGCACTGAAGACAGTGATCGCATTAAAACTCTCCAAATTCAAATATTATTCTTATTTATAGTATATGGCGGCATAAATGCCGCCTGAATTAACGACCGCGACGACGTAATTCTTGAGGAGTAAAGTAACGAGGTCCTGGAGACACCTGACTATAGTCAATTGTGGTGCGTTCTTCGTTATCCATTCCTTGTACATGGTAGCGACGAGACTGTAGATCGTGGAACACGTCCATAGCTGTCCAGATACCAGGTAGCTCATAATAGTTTTTCAAATAGGCCATGCTCACACGCCATAATTCTCCACGTTCATCATACTGATCAATGACTGCTGCACCCCAGCTGTCTTCATCAATGTACATACGACGCTTGTGATAGATATGACGCTTGTCTTCTTTAAGAGTGGCTTCCACTACCCATACACGGTGTTTTTCGTAACGCGCATACTCAGGGTTAATGTGACCAGGCTGTAGTAACTCTTTGTAGCTCACACTTGGCGAACCTACGCGGTAGTTGTTGTAAGGAATGAAGATTTCTTTTTTACCTATCAACTTCCAGTTGTAACGATCTGGAGAGCCGTTAAATAAATCCGTTTCATCAATGGTACGTAGGCCATCCGCCGCCGCTACCGGAGTATCATATGCAAGGTTAGGCGCTTTACGTACACGACGTTGACCCGCGTTATAACCCCAGGCTCGACGAGGCTCTTCAACTTGGTTCATAGTTTCATGGGCCAAAACAGCACCACCAGCTAAACGAGCAGGTGCTTTTGTGAAAGATAGGTAATGGAATAACACGTTATCCAATCCTTCTTCCGTCATATCACGCTGGTAAAATTGGAAGTTAATTTCTGCCTGAGTGGTAATCAAACTGTAATCACCGTTACGCTGTACAGCCACTTCCGATGCACGACGAATGGCGTACTCACCACGCCAGTTAGTATTGTGATTCCAAATGACTTCTAGACCATTCTTTGGAATTGGAAAAGGTGTGCCGCCAATGGCGCCTTCAAAGCCATTACCGTTTTTAACAAGCTTAGCTTTAAGCGCATTATTATAAGTATTATCGTAAACCCATTGTGGCGCAGCTGCTGTACGACGGGTTTTATAAATTGGCATTTTGAAGGTGGTTGGATACGTCTTTAAAAGACCTTTTTGACCTTCTGACAAGTGCTCAGAGTATTGATCCATATTCTGTGCGGTAACAACGAATAATGGTTGATCACTTGGGAATGGATCCGGGTGATGTTGCCCAGGCTGTTTATACGATGACGGTGGGAATTGGATACCACCACGCCATTCTGGAATAGACCCATCTTTATTGCCCGCACGCTCAGCACCCAATGGGGTCAGTGAACTGCGAAGTTTATCTGCTTGTTGCTTGCTCACTTGAGCATTAGCTAAAGAACTAACACCAACGGCTAAGCATAATCCTGATAGCAAAAGAGCTGTTTTTTTCATTTTTTATTATACCTCTAGCCAAAATCTAGGGAATTTAGGCCTTCATAAGAACTTGTACAGGAGTACTAATTCCACTCTGTTATTTTTGTTATTCGGCTAGCATATAAAATTAACCAGTCGCGTACAACAAAATACGCCACTGGCTTCATGATATGAGATGTTCCGCACCAGTTTACTCGCTAAACTTGCTTGAAGTCCACACTCACAGGCCTTATGCCAAGGCCATTACAACGGTTTTTCGGGCTTTAAACTGGGTTGAGGCTTTTATTGACCACTTCAAACACATCCTTGGACAAACCTCCGTGTGCTTGGATCTTTTTAAGTGCGCTGTGCATTTGATCACGGGTCACCGGCTCTAAACGCTTCCATTTCGTTAATGGGCCCAATAAGCGTGAGGCTATTTGAGGGTTTAACGCATCCAATTCAATAATGCGATCCGCTAACCACTGATAGCCTTTTTCGCAATGGAAATGACGCAAGTTTTGACCTGCAAACGCGCCTATCACACTGCGCACTTTATTAGGGTTCTTAATATCAAAGGCTTCGTGCTGCAGCAGTTTGTTTGCAGCGTCTACTCCCGCTAATTTGTCGCTGGCCGCTTGAATGCTAAACCATTGATTCACCACCAAAGGTTCGTGCTTCCACTGATCATAAAACGCTGCCAGTGCGTCTTGTGCAGCTTGTTGGTGATCGCTATTCACGAGAACCGCCAACGATGCACTTTGATCCGTCATGTTATCGGCTTTGGAAAACTGTTCTGTGGCAAGCGCTAAATATTGAGACTCACCAATGGTTAGCAAATAACTTAAACATAGGTTTTTAAGGGATCGCTCTGCCATATCTTGCGGTGCAGGACTATAGGCACCATTGTTTTCACACGCTTTATGGCAGCGTAAAAACTCATCGTGCAGTTGCTGAGCAAGAGTCGTTTTTACAAAGTTTCTGGCTTCATATAATGCTTGAACATTTGCAGGCGTTTGCTGCTCTATCAAAAATGCTACGCTCGGCAGTGTCAGCATATTAGCCAACATCGCTTGATCCATGCCTTTTGACTGCAACAATTCTTTAAATAGCTGAACAAGTTTGTCATCTAGCTCTAACGCGGTACCGGCTTGATGCTTCCCTGCAAGCTCTAGAATAATATCTGTTGCTAGGGTTTGCCCCGCATCCCAGCGATTAAAACCATCACTATCATGCTTCATTAAAAACAGCAGTTGCTCACGGGTATAATCAAAGCTTAATTTAACTGGCGCACTAAACCCTCTTAACAATGACGGTACAGGGCGAGATGAAATATTTTCAAATTCAAATACATGCTCATACTCTGTTAACGCCAAGACAGACGTTGCTGCATTAAAATTTGGATTAGCACAGTTTAATGTTGCTTCGCTGCCATCTTCTAACAATAAACCGATTTCCACCGGAATATGGAAAGGTTTTTTGTTTTTTGTTTCTGGTGTATCACGACAACTTTGTTTAACCGTTAAGCGATACAATTGCTTTTGTGAATCGTATTCATCTGTCACCAAAAGCTCTGGCGTACCCGCTTGGCTATACCAGTTTCTGAATTGTGTTAAATCAATGCCACTGGCATCTTCCATGGCCTTAACAAATTCTTCCGTGGTAACAGCCTGACCATCATGACGTTCGAAATATAAGTCTGAACCCTTACGAAATAAGGCTTTACCTAATAAGTTATGAATCATGCGTACAATTTCGGCACCTTTTTCATAAATGGTAACCGTATAAAAATTAGATATTTCGATGAATGAAGCTGGTCGAATCGCGTGGGCCATTGGGCCTGCATCTTCAGCAAATTGCACTGTACGCAGCATGGTGGCATCTTCGATGCGCTTAACGGTTCGTGAACCCATATCAGCTGAAAATTCAGCATCACGAAACACCGTAAACCCTTCTTTTAAACTTAACTGAAACCAATCACGGCAAGTGACACGATTGCCGCTCCAGTTATGGAAATATTCATGAGCCACTACCGCTTCAATGCGTTGATAAGCGATATCTGTGGCTGTTTTAGGATTGGCCAATACACATGAGCTATTGAAAATATTCAAGCTCTTGTTTTCCATGGCTCCCATATTAAATGCATCTACCGCTACGATATTAAAGATATTTAAATCGTATTCGCGGCCATAAACCTCTTCATCCCACTTCATGGAGCGTTTTAAAGAGTCCATAGCGTAATCGCATTTGTCGATATTTTGTGGCTCAACAAAGATGCGCAATGTCACATCCGTGCCGTTCATGGTTACGAAGTTATCTTCAATAAACTGTAAGTCACCTGCCACTAATGCAAATAAGTAACAAGGTTTTTTGTGAGGGTCAAACCATACTGTTTTATGGCGGCCATCCGGTAAATCTTCTTCTTTTGTTAAATTACCGTTAGATAATAAAACGGGGAAATTTGCTTTATCTGCAATGACCGTGGTTTCAAACACACTCATAACATCTGGGCGATCTAGGTAATAAGTAATACGACGAAAACCTTCTGCTTCGCACTGAGTGCAATACATGCCTGAAGACTGATACAAACCTTCTAGTGCCGTGTTTTCGTGGGGCTTAATTTTAGTTTGAATAGCAAGTGTGAACTCAGCACTTACGTTATTGATAACTAGGCTTTCATGAGCAAGCGTGCAGTCGGCTTTTTCACCATCTACCGTAGCACTCACAAGCTCAAGTTCTTGGCCATTCAATACCAAGCTATTAACAAGCGGCTTATCTTCGTTACGCTTAACCTTAAGCTCTGATGATACCAAGGTGTACTCATCAAATAGCTCAAAAGTTAATTTGGTTTCTTCAATGAAAAAATCAGGTGCTTGGTAGTCTTGTAAATATATGGTCTTTGGCTGGCCATCTTTCATGATTATTTTCCTTTAGCCACAGTTCGAGATATTCTCATGGTCGCTCTTTTGCTCTCATGCTGCGTTAAAAACAATCTCGAAATACTCATTTAGAAATCTAAACTCCGTTTTCTCGATTATTTTTGCCTTGCCTGAAATCAAAAGCTCCTCCCCTGAAAACACCTCGTTTTAAACTCTTTAATAATTAATTTTATACTTCTACTGACACAAGGTAAGAACTGTATTTTCTTAGATTTATAACACCGCTATCTAAAATTAAATACTGCCCTTTAATACCCATTAGCTTTCCTTGCGCCACTGGGTTTTTATCTAAATTAAAACTCACTACTTTTGTAGGGTATTCCTGCACAGGAAAGTTAAATGCTTCCTGAGCTCCATCGTAAATAAGCTGCACTGCCTGCAAGCCGTATTCTGCTTGCAGCTCTTCAATTTCTTCATGGCACATTTCAAATAGTTCGTCGCGCTTTTGAGCCAAGTCTATATCCGCGGCATCCTGTTTAAGCATGGTGCGCCAATTTGTTTTATCGGACACGTGCTGCTTGAAAATCACCTCCAGCAAACCCGACAGTTGTCTAGTGGCTACTCTGGCAATAGGCATGGCTGCTCCAGCCCCTTGATCTAACCAGCGAGTAGGAATTTGCGAATGGCGCGTTATCCCTACTTTTATGCCTGATGAGTTCGCAAGATAAACAATATGATCTTGCATGCAAAACTCTTCACCCCAACTAGGGTCTCGGCACGTGCCCTGATCAAAGTGGCATTTTTCTGGGCTCATAATGCAACTGTCGCACGATGCAAGCTTTGAAAAACACGGGTAACAATGCCCTTGGCCAAAACTTTTTTTACTTTTACGTCCGCAAGCACTGCAATGAATTTCACCAAGGAACTCTATACGTATCGGCTGAGATATTTTTTCATTAAGGCTTATTAACTGATCATCCAGACATATTTCATATTTGGCTTGTTCAGACTCAGCCGTTATACGCATTTTTTTAAGGTGGCCTTGGTACTTCATAGTCATGTTCTTATTTAATAATTTTTATTGGCTGCACTTCAGCTTGCTGCTTAGCAAACTCAGCTTCTTGTTTTTTCTTCTTTTTGTTAGTCATATCCACATAACCCACACGCTCAGTCTCTGCAATATTATGCAAATGCTCGTAGCGAATCATGGCTTCAAGACTATTGGCTTTTTGCTCGGGTGTCACTGCACGTCCATCACCCCAGCGACCAAGCTCTAACGCCTGCTTCATGTTTTGATAAATTTCTGGGGTCATGGATGCAATTAAATCGTCAATATTCATGCTTGCCTCGTAACGCTAATAATTTAAATACTGCAAAGTACACCAAACCCGCCAGCACACCACTAATGTGTGCGGTATTGGCCATATTGCCTAAACCTAAATAAGGAAAGATGGGGGTTAACCCCAATAGTAGCCACACCATGGCCACATAAAATAAACCTTTGGGTAAATATAAAGGTCTAACAAAAAACTGATAACAAAATGCAAACATCATTAAGCCGTAAACCACGCCGGATAAACCACCAAATAATGGTCCGCTCATAAATAATTGAGCGTAATTACTGCATAGCGCCAAGATCACCATAAATGCCAGCACATGAATATGCCCAAGTACACGCTCTAACACTGAGCCTAAATACCAAAACATTAAACTGTTAAACACCAGATGCTCGATTCCGAAATGTAGGAACATAGGGCTAACACTGTGCCAAAGTAATTCGACACCTTGGTAAAACTGCCAACCTCTTGGTTCATAAATCATTTCTGCAATAAAAAAGTATTGCTGATTAGCATCCCCCAGCTGTGTAAATACAGCTGATAGACCCGTGAAAATCAACACTAAAAAAACAATAGGGGTAGCTTTTAAGTTGCTAAGGGAAAGAGTAAGTTTTTTTTGTTCGCAGAACTGCTCACATAACGCCACAACAGAAGTAGCATAGGATTGATCCACTAACCATAGCTCTTGATGGTTTGCCGTCGTGCGCAGCTCACACTGAATTTCATGCTTGTGCAATTCATCCAGTATGGGCTGTACGGCATCATTCAAATCAAACCGAAATACCAAATGCATATTTAGTCTTCCAATCGATCCACGCGTACCCAGCAGAATTTATCTGGATCAAGATGTGTTTCATCGTCCATACGATACGCCACTAATCGGCCATATTTAACGGCACTGTAATCCAAACAGGCAATGTTCGGAGTAATAGGACCAGGAATACCCTGCATCCAATAATGACCAATAAATAACGGCTTTTCTTGCGGACTATAAAACAACAGCTCTTTACGATCTTCTTCGCTGATTTCACGATTTGCAATGTCGTGCGGCAACGGGTCTGGCTGAAATACGATATCGTCATAAACTTCAGGTTCTACTTCCCAAAATTTAGTTCGGAAAAAATGACGTACAAATCCGTCTTTTGCGGTAATACTTCGGCCATCAGGCAATTTTAATGCAGTGCCTCGAGTTAATCGATCCACCAGCCAGCCTTCAAATGAATCTCTATCCATAGAGGCATGCAATAGATCCTCATCTAAACGATTGTGGCCATACTTAGCTTGCATTTGATCGATTAATGATTGATCCCAGCAAGCGTGTACCGTACGAAAGTGTTCAAACTCTTCATACAATGGCAAGGTAGTAAACCAGTTTAAATATTCACGCCATTCTTGCGGGTACGGCTCAAATTGTTTGATGGTTTCTTCTACGATAAAACTATTACGTGCGGTGTGTTCCCGTAAGTAAGGGTGCTGACTGTCGCCACGGCTACGGGTACAAAAAGCTAAAACATTGTATTCATGATTACCCATAATTAAATGAGCATGGCCCGCTTCCACCATGTCTCGCACAACTGACAAGGCTAATCGAATATTTGGACCGCGATCCACAATGTCACCAATGAACACCACTTTACGTGATGGGTGCTGATAGACACCGTTTTTGCGGCTATAACCCATTTGCTCAAGCAGCGTACACAACGTTTGCCCACAACCATGCACATCACCAATCAGGTCGTAACCCTGACGAGCGGTCATTAGGCTTCACCGTGCTGCTTGGCCCAACCTAACTTGCTGCGGCAAGTTTCATAAAAATCATGATCAAGCGGATGAATAAGGCGTGCTTTGTGAGCCATCTTACGAATAGTCACGGTATCACCCGGAGCAGCTGTAATATGCACCTGACCGTCACAACTAATTTGCGGGTAAATATCCATATCCGTACTGATGGTGATTTTCACTTCGCTGTTAGCATCAATCACGATTGGTCGACTACTTAAGGTATGAGGGAACATAGGCACAAGGGCCACGGCATCAATTTTAGGGTGCATGATCGGACCACCACCACTTAATGAATAGGCGGTTGAACCGGTAGGCGTACTTACGATCATGCCATCACTGCGCTGATGGTAAACAAACTGGCCTTCAATGTGTAAATCAAAGGCGATCATGCGCGCCGATTTACCTGGGTGTAAAATCACATCGTTTAGAGCTTCACCGTAACCAATAGGCTCGCCATTACGTTTCACTTCAGCTTCTAACATGAAGCGACGCTCTGTCATGTAGCGCCCTTCTAATACTTCGCCCACTTTTTCTTCAAGGTTATCCGGATTAATGTCGGTTAAAAACCCTAAACGACCACGGTTAACCCCTAAAATAGGCACATTGGATTTTACTAATGCACGGGCCGCACCCAGCAAACTGCCATCGCCACCCACTACAATCACTAGATCACAGATCTCACCCATCATTTTTGGGCTGCACACCTGCAGGCCATGGCCCATCATCACAGCGGCAATTTGCTCTTCAAGGATGATGTTGATACCTTCATCCCCTAAAAATCGACGAAGTCGTTTAATGGTGTCGATCACTTTAACGCTGTTTAAGCGTCCGATGATGCCGATATTGCGAAATTCATCCATTTGAAATAACCACGAAAAATAAGCTTGAATATTAGAAACGTTAGGCGATTTATACCATAAAATCACAGTAATTTGGACGCCTAAAAAGGAATTACCCCAGCTTACATGCAAACACTACCGGTTAAGGGGTAAATCCTGTGTCTTATACACCCAATACACAACTGCAAAACACTCAAATATACAATACACCGCAAGTGGCACACCTAGCATGGTGCTTATCAAGCCCAAGCCTAATATCGTTAAAACCTGATCATTTCACCCGTTATTTAACACTCAGCCAAAAGCAAAACCCTCTATGGCTAAAGCAGCTCGACCAGCAGCCCGCACCGTTATTAGATTATTTAAGCTCTCACAACCACAGATTATTAGGCAGCTATTTTGAGTGTCTTTGGCAATTCTATTTTACCCAACACCCTGACTGGCAATTATTAGAGCACCATGTGCAAGTATTCGATGCCACGCACAAACAAACCCTTGGTGAGTTGGATTTATTAGTGCTGCATCACCCTAGTCAGCAATACTTTCATATTGAACTTGCCGCTAAGTTTTATTTGCGCCACCCGCAACTCACGGGTCTAAATAATGAACACTGGTTAGGACCACAAGCCAACGACAGATTAGATTTAAAGCTAGATAAATTGCACAAAAAACAATTGCCGTTTTTGCATCATAGCGCCACACAAACTGCTCTGGTTAATCGAGGACTGAATAACCCCTACGAACAAGCATTAGTGATGAAAGGCTATTTGTTTCATCACTGGCAAGATGTAAAAGAAATAGCAAAAAGTGCCCATCAGGCTACTGCTACTGGATTTTGGCTACATGAAAAAAGTGCCGCATCATTATTCTCGGATAACCCCGAGCAACACTGGGCCATATTACCCAAGCACAACTGGCTGGGGACTTTTAATAGTATTCATGATTCAGAATTAGTAAGCGATACTCTTACCACCCAAAAAACAGTGGCAGAGCATTTTGCAAACAGTGTTTATAAACACGCATTAATGCTGGTGATGCTAAAACAGCATAGGGATGGTTTTACTGAAAGCCAACGATTTATGCTGGTGCATAATCAATGGCCAAATAAACCAGAAGAAACTAAAAAATAAAGGACTAACGTTTTTAACGTTAACTAAAAATGAATACTGGGGCGCAGCACAAATGACGTGGTTGTTTCATCCAGCAGCAAATCCCCTTTGTATTTATTCGGCGTATCCCGCACAAAACCAATACCAAGAGATAACACCCAGTCTAGAGACTTAATAGGGATCTTTTTATCAACGATAATTTGCTGACCAATAGTATCGCTCGTGTCTTTATCCACCCTGTATTTAAATTCGATGCCGCCATTTTGAACCCATGAAAATACATCGCCATTTTCTTGAATGCGCTCTCGTTTTACTGCCACATAAAACTCATCCGTCACAAACGGATTATCGTGCACTTTAAAACCCACCCTAAACGACCAACTTAATTTTCTGTCCTTTAAAATTTGATCGCCTTTTATCTTCCATTCAAATTCCCCCCAGCGATCATCGATCAATTTGTTTTTACGGATATGCAGATGCCCATAGCTCATCAAATAACCCATAAAGCCTTTGCTTTGTGTGTCACTGCCATCGGCCGCTTCATACTTCACCATGTTGCCCAAAAAAACAGATAGCGCATAAGGCTCTTCAAAACCTGCGGTAGCCACTTCTACTAGGTTTAAATCTTGGGTGACTTTCATATTTTTATAAATGTCTTCAGCCGCCTCACTTTTTAACCAGACACCTAATAACGGCATTGGGTTAATACTAGCTTCAAACAAAATAAACCGCGGAAGGTATGAGCTAAAAAATAGATCACGATACACCTGCCTTTCGCTGCGTTTGCCCAGCTCAGGTATTGGCGATGAATCGAGGGTTTTAAAATACGCTATGTTGCTGTAATAAGGTTCTAGCTCGTATTCCCACCCTCCTGTGGGTCCGGCATCATTTTGCTCTTGGGCGGTTTGCTGTTGAAATGTTTGCTGGTTCAGCGATGGAATAGCAGAATTAGGCTGGAGGGAATTGCCTTGCCCATGGACCAGCATAGGCCCACACAATACGGCAATAAAAAAGATAGCCTGTTTAAGACCCGTCATACCAACCCCAAGACACCTAAATAGTCGCTATTGGCGACTGAATACTTGAACCATTTATATTGTCTTTTTAACGTCACAAAAGTGAAATCAGACACAGGCTCTTTGTAAATTAAGTGTAGGTGTTAAGGCTGAGTTTTGTTGAGAATAAATGGTTTCAAACTGTAAATAATTATGATCACAAGTGCCGCCATGGCGCCCCAGAAATGGGCGTCCACCACAACATGCCCGCCAATCATGCTGTATACCTGTTCGTCACTATAAAAAGGGGTTTGCTCCCAAATGACTTTGCCTAGGATAAGCACCACCATGGCTCGGCGACGCCATAATTCTAACCAGCGACTAAAAAAAGCCGCCAGCATCAATAACCCATGCAATACGCCAGATGCTCCCACATACCAGAACACCTGCCCTTCTAAGTACACCATGCAAGAAATAAACAGCGCACTGACCACATAAAAAGCCAGCCAAATACCCCAATGCCCTCTAGGTAGCATCCAAGCCAATAATAAAAAACCAGCACCGTTAAGGGCAGCGTGTGCGGGGTTCAAGTGGATAATATGGGCGCTTAATAATCGCCAATACTCACCTTGTTGAATGGCATGGTAATCAAAGCGTAAAGCATTATGGATTTGGCTATCAAAAACCGCCAAAAGTGCGATGCACAACAAAAGAAATAACGGCCAATGGGCAATTGGAAAGCGACGCAATAAAAAACCCATGGTGTGACCTTGGATACAAATAAGAGCCTGCACTTTACACAAAGGGCGAATTTAATCCAAGAAAGATTAAAAGCAAAAGGCAAAGGGAGAAAATGAAAAGAAGCAAAGACAAAACCGCGCCGACTATCGAACATCCTGACTCGATTTCGCCCTGCCTGTTATAAAACTAGCAAGATCGGGCAAGGTGGCAAATAAGTTGTCATATCTTGTCGCCCTTTTATTGTAACAGAGCTAATTCATATGCCTTTCACCACCTTAACTCGCTCAATTATTTAAATGCGCGATCCTGACTGGCGGCCAATGCCTTATCCAGGCCACCAAGGGCTTTTAATAAAGACTGGCAAAGTGGCACCAACCAATTACAGCTTACGGCAAATTCATGGGCAAACTTAGCGTCTGCACCATCGCCTATGTCCGCTGCATCATCCGCTTCTAATAATAACTTAATGCGCTTAATGCTTAAGTCTTCTTGAAGCATAATGCTCACATCTTCACGCCAGATAAGTTGAAGCTTGCTGACAATTTTACCCGCATCAATGTGTACAGATAATTCGTCCGAGAACAAATCTTGATTGCGAACTTTGGCGATGGCCCCTTCAGCGTCTTGTAATTCTACTTCTTCCCCTAAACTCCATTCTTCAGGTAGCTCACCAGGTGACGACAACCATGTGGTCATGCTGTGGCTTGGGCTTACATCTGCGTTAATTAAGGAAATAGGCAGGCCGCCTAAACTTTCTCTTAAAAACGCCGTGGTATCCTCTGCGGTTTTAGCACTGCCAGCTAACACCATTAACCAGCCTTGACGCGGAAAAATCAGCACTGGAATGCTCATGGTTTTGGTAAACGCCTTAGGCAACAGCTCTAGTGTCAGGTCTTCTTTCATCTGAGTACGTACTTTACGCCCCGGCATGTAACCTTCTGCCGCTTCGAATTCTTCTAGTTTTTGCTGTAAGTAATCATTTACAACAGAGGCTGGCAGCAAACGCTTTTCTTGTTTGAGCATCAGTAATTGAGCGCCGTGAGCCTCATAGACAAGGCCTTCGCCATTAACCGGAGTCGTCCAGCCTTGGCTCATTAACTGTTGAGACGCACAAGGCTCAAACGGGTGTTTGGCCAACGCTTCTGCCATATTTGGGCCTTTTGCCAAAGGCTTTGTTAACACATACCAATTGAAATTACGGACTTGCACACATCACCTAACACAACAGAAACTCAGGCTGCGCATTATGCATGAATCCCAGAGTAAGCCAAATAAAGCCAAACCATGGACAGCAGAAACTTTGCTACCCTTAAGGTATGTCGATCACCACAGGAAGCGCCATGCACAAGGTAACTCGCATACTGTTTTGCCTTGTCATATGCTGGCAAAGCCCCAGTAGCCAAGGCTTGAAAATAGCCGACGTCACATTCAACCCCACCCTCTATGAAACCGCACTGCACCCTAAAATGCGCTTAAACGGCGCGGCCCTGCGTGAACTGTATTTATTAGTGGATTCGTATGCTGGCGCTCTGTATTTAGAGCACCCTTCCAATAGGGCCGGTCAAATCACCCAAAGCCAGCAGCATAAACGCATGATTTTCCATGTGCTCATGAAAAAAGTCAGTGCTCGGCGCATTGGTAATGCATTGAGGGAAGCCCTGCTATTAAACCTATCAGAACAACAGCACCAAGAATTACAGCAAGACATTAAAACCTTCTTAAGCTTCTTTGAGGGCAACCTGCATAAAGGGGATGAAGTGGTATTCCACTATGTGCCAAATAAAGGCACTTTAGTGAGCATTAGCCAGCAAACAAAAGGCTGGATATCGGGTCAGGGGTTCATGGATGCTTTCTTACAAGTCTGGATCGGCCAGCACCCCGTAAGCCGCGATTTCAAAGAAAAAATACTGGGCAAATAGGACGTTTACACCGTTTATTTATGCCATCCGGCCATTGTTTACCATTGTTTACTCAAAACGTGTTCTACGTCACAATTATGGATTGATGCAGTTTGATCTTAGGTGTATAACGAATCGCATTCTTACAAAAATAATAAAAGAGCATCTCATGAAAAATCTCGCTCAAAGCCTATTAGGCTTATTAATCATCTGCTCTAGTGCTTTGGCATTAAACAGTCATGCTTACACTGTATCTGACGTTGAATTAAGCGAAGTGGTTCCAGCCACCGCCGAACGACCGGAACTAAGCCTAAATGGCGCCAGTCTGCGTGAATTGTATTTACTGGTCGAAACCTATGTTGGCGCGCTATATCTGGAAAATCCAAGTACCGACCCAAAAGAAATCACAGAAAGTGAAACCCATAAACGCATGGTATTTCACGTAATGCTTAAAAAAGTCGGCGCACGTCGCATTGCCAACGCCCTTCAAGAAGCGTTAGTTGTTAATCTAACCGAAGAAGAACACAAAGAATTAACCCCAAAACTGGATCAGATGCTAAGCCACTTTAATGGCAAGATGCATGCGGGTGAGGAAGCGATTTTTGATTACATCCCTGGTGTGGGCACTCGCATCACAATCAACAACGATGTAAAAGGCGTTATTACTGGTAAAAAATATTTCCAAGCCATGCTATCTATCTGGGTGGGTGAGAACCCTGTAGGCCGCAGCTTCAAAGAAGATATTCTGGGTTTAAACCGTAAGTCTGCCGCATCAAGCTTGGTAGCGGATAACTAGAAGCAAACTCTTAATCGTTTGATTTTTCATAATGGGCCTTGAATATTTCAGGGCCCATTTTTTTTATCTGCATATCAATCATGGCCTTAAAGGGCACATACAGTTCATTAAACTGCTGACTACCTGATAAATAATTACAGGCCTGTGCCACCGCTTCTAGCGTACTAATGCCCCCTTCCACAGTGGTACTGCGAACTTGATATTGCCCCTCTGGGCCACCCGTTAATTTCACGCAAGACAGAGTCTGTAAAAAAGGATTGGATAGCCATATGCGCTTGGCTTTGCGCCATGTGCCATCGATGACCACAATTAAATCAACATCTTTGGCACTGGGCTCTTGCTGCTGTAAATCCGCATCTAAAGTCCACTCTTGCGCGTCATCATGGGGGTAAAGCACACATACGTTTTTATGCTTTGATAACAATTCGGTTAATTCAGTATTTTCAGAAAAGTCCTCACCCACCAATATATGCAAAGGCTGTAAACACAACTTTAAAATAGGCACGGTTGCCAGCGGCTGTTTTAATTCACTGGGGTGCTGTAAAATCGCCACTTCGCATGGGGCCTTTAGGCTCACTAAATCATCACACAAACATACATTCAGTGGTCGCCCACAGGATTCACATAATTTTCTTGGCATATGCAGATTTTATATCAAGACAGACATCTTTTAGTGATCGATAAACCCAGCGATTTATTATCCGCTCCGGGCAGTTTGGATGATTGCGTCACCTGGCGACTGGAAAAACAATTTCCATTTATAGGGTTGATCCATCGCCTAGACCAAGGCACATCCGGCGTTATGGTACTGGCTCTGAATAGAAAAGCACAATCCAATTTAGCCAACCAGTTTCAATACAGAGAAACCTTTAAAATATATGAAGCTGTGGTACACGGCCATCTGCCATTAACACAAGGTCACATAGATTTACCGCTCATATGTGATTGGCCTAACCGCCCAAGGCAAATTGTTGATTCAGAAGGCAGGCAAGCACTGACTCACTGGCAATGCATCGAAAACTTAATCAATGCAAATGGGCAAAAAAGCAGCCGCGTGACGCTTATTCCACACACGGGCCGCAGTCACCAGTTGCGCGTTCATATGCAGGCTCTGGGTCACCCTATTTTAGGGGATTATTTTTACGCCCGCGATGAAGCGTTAAATATGGCACCAAGATTAAACCTACACGCCAAACAGCTGCATCTAAATCACCCTATCACAGGGCGACGAATGCAGTTCAACAGTAACGCACCGTTTTAATTATGACGAAAGCTCAAGGCCTTCTAATACAGAGGTGGGTTTTTTATTGTCATCAATTGCAACAAAACTAAAACTGCCTGAAATAGCCTTTTCATATCCGTCTTCATAAAGGCTTTCAACAAAAACATCCACCCTTACTTTTAAACTGGTCCGACCCACTTCAATAACATCAGCAATCAATTCAACCACAGAGCCAGCCGGCACCGCATGTTTAAAATCTATTTTATCACTGCTTACTGTCACAATGGGTTTTCGGCAAAAGCGTGTGGCAGCAATAAATGACACTTCATCCATCCATAACAAGGCTGTACCACCAAATAACGTGTCATGGTGATTGGTTCTATCCGGGAAAACCGCTTTTGTAACTCGTGTTTGTGCGCGTTTTTTACGTTGTTCAATAATTTCTTCAAGTTTCATTTTTACTTTACTCTTGTCAACGCAATTAAATGATCTGTGATCACTTTAAAAAACTGGGGTGGCGCATAATGCGACAACATCACATTAATGGCTAATGAAGATTATTCATGTTTTCTATGAGTATTTATTTTAAATAACCGTAACAACGACTCATTTTACAAACCCATTTTTTAAGGCTGTAGCTATAAGCCGTTCTTTATTCTAAGCAAACAGAATTAAAATACGCGGGGCTAATAATTTAATGACAAGCTAAAACAAGGATTCTAGCTTTTTAAAAGATGCAGTACTTGTTTACGTATTTTGCTCATACTGCTGGGTTTAAAACCCACGTGTACAGCCCTAATTTTTCCACGCTTATCGATTAGATATGACGTGGGCATACCCGGTAAGTCATATTTATTTGGGGTTTTTCCTTTAGGGTCTAAAAGTACTGGATAGCTCACGGGAATTTTTTGTAAAAAACGTTTGGCATCTTTGCTGTTTTCATCAAGGTTAACCGCCACCACCTCAAAGCCTTTTCGTTTTAGCTCTTGGCGCAGTTGATTAAGCATTGGCAAGGACTGGCGACACGGACCACACCACGAAGCCCAGAAGTCTAGATACACCACTCTGCCGCGGTATTTAGATAAGGTTTCAGCTTTGCCAGTAAAAATATTACGCAGTTTAAAATTTGGCGCTTTATCGCCAGCACTGACTGAAAATGCCATAGCCGGTAAAGAACATAAAATAGAGACGGCTAAAATTTTTGTGAAAGTGTGCAAAATAACCCCTTAAAACAGCTGCTTTCTGTTTTAAGGGTAGCAGCTTACTAGGATTTATCTTGCCAGAAGGGAGCTCTGAGATTGCCTGCAATCAGCTGTTTGAGACTATAAAGCCATTTAATTCATCAGCTATGGCCAATACGTCGCCTTCTAAATGTAGGTGATGGCCGCCAGTAAACCAACTAAGTTTCTTTTCACACTGAAGCTTATCCCAACGTTGCGTGATACTTTTTTCATTAAACAAACCATCATGAGCAAAGATACCCAAAACAGGACACCTTATGCTGGCAATAAAGCTTTCAATTAACGGCTCAGGTAAGCGCATCATAGAGGTATATTTAAGTCGTTTATCATTGCGCCAGCTAAAGCCGCGCTCATCTTGAAGTACCGACCGTGACATCAATGCCTCAGAGCTTGTTTTAGACAATTTGAGCGGGCCAGTTAAGCGGCTATTTATGAAATCCTGTAAACCCGTTTTCTTTTTTTGTAATGGATTGTGCGCTTTCATACTTTGAATGGCGTCTTTAAGTCTTTTAGGCGCATCGTCTAATGTGCCTGCCATAGGCCCAATGGCTTCTATTAACGTCAGGCTAAACAAACGATCACTAAAACTGCCTGCGTATAAGGTTGAAATGGCAGCCCCCATTGAATGGCCCACCAAATGGCATTTAGGCCAGTTGAGTCCATCTAAAATTAATTCAATGTCCTCAACCCCTGCCCACAAATGATAATGGTTAAAATCCGGCCAATGACCGCTTAAACCATGACCCGGTAAATCCACCGCCACCACGTGGCAGTTTTTTAATAAAGGTGCCAGATTGGAAAAGCTCGCGGCATTATCTAACCAACCATGCAGTGCCAGCACTTTTGTTGAATGCTCTTCACCAAAACTCAGCCCATGAATTTCAATGCCTTTAACATTAAGCACCACGGCTTTGCCATTGGCCTTTGCTATTTCATTACTCATGCATGGCGCCTTATGGTTTCTAAAATAATTCGGGCCGCCATTTCAGGCTGCTCTAAAGGAAACAAATGGCCACCATTCACTTCTTGTGTATGAAAGCCGAGCTTATTGCGCATATAGTTAAGCTGCATTTTATAAACCACATCACTTTTATCACCGTGAATCATACTCAGTGGCACACTGGCTTTTGGGTATTTATGTAAATCATCGGGAATCGTGCGATAGATACTCACTTCGGTATCCGCCTTAAAACGCAAAGCTAAACCTTCAGGGTGAGCCTGCAAACCATGCTCCACATAGTGATGTAAACAGCGTTCATCCACATTTTTAAACAAGCTTTTATCTTTAAAATAATTCACTGCGGTTAAAGAATCTGGCCATATTTCTTGTCGACCATTGGTTCGACCTGCCGGTGTAATTTTATCCATCAGCGATAACTTTTTTGCTAATCGCACAAACACAGAAGCCACAGGATCAAGCACAGGGGCATCTAGAATAATAAGCTGTTTGATTAAATCAGGGCGCTTGCAAGCCAACATGTAACTCAGCACACCACCAAAGCTATGCCCTACTGCAATCACAGGTTTCTGGTAATGCGTTTCCATGTACAACTCTAACTCAGACAGTAAATTGCCCCAGTTATTAGTAACAGGGAAAATTTCATTGTGTGCCAAGGTATTAATGCTGCCCACTTGAAAGTGAGGTGTTAACTCAGCCAACATAATTTCATAAGTATTAGCTGGAAAACCATTGGCGTGTGAAAAATGAATGATGTCTTTCATTGTTATTATATATTTCTAAAGTACTAAATTTACCAAGGGCTTAGTGGCATATCCGGAGGGGTGACCACAAAACCTTGTTTACGCAAAAGATTAATCAAGCCTTCTTTACCCGGTAAGTGCAATGCACCTACAGCAATAAATGCTCGGCCTTTTTCTAAGGTAGGTATCAAACGTGCTGCCATGATTTGATTACGATCATCAATGAGTTTTTTACGTAAACGCAACGATAACTCTCCCCCTCCTTCTATTTCAATACTGCGGAGATAAATTTCATCAAGATTGCCCGAAAGATACGCATTGATTAATTGCTCGTTCATTTCTTGCACCATGGGTAGATGATCCAAGGTATCGCGTAACAAGGCTACCTGATCCTCTAAACTCAGCTGATCAAATATTGATAACTGCTCTTGAAGGGTTTCTAACGCGCATAATTCTTTATATTGATGTATCCCCCAATGATAAAGCTGTTCATCCAATGCATAGCCTCCTTGGCTTTCAGGTCGGGATAATACAATCATGGCAGCCCATGGTTTTAAATGAACAGCCGCCAATGGTGTCATGCCTTTTTTGTTTAAGTGCAAACTTAAACGCGCAAATAAAGGGTCACCCACAATGTCATCTAAAAACTGATCTTCAGGTAATAACATGGCCAAGCCAATGCCCACTTGGTTTTCGCGGTCAGGTAAGATTTCTAAACAGAGGGTTTTTGCTTCATCAAAACGATGTTTGATTTGCGGGTTTAGGGCCTTTACACGTTTATCGTCTACGTGAATGGTGCCAAATAAATAATTAACTGGGTGCTTGGGTTTATGCACGCGCCAAAGCAAACCTGCGCCCACTTCGGCCCACGTACAAAAAGAAAAACTAAATAGAATTAAACAGAGTATAAACCGGTTAGCGTTGCGCATTGACTGGCAAAGACCTCGGCTTTTAGGTGGGCTATGGTCGCGGTATCTAGATGCCTGCCTTTTGTATGACCATCACACAAATGCGTTACCAAGCGACCTGAAAAAGTTTGATGGCTTACAATCAGTACACTTAAATCATCGCCTTTAAGTTCGATAAGATGATCAAGTGCAGGCTGAGTAGGCACATCAGGTGTCACCCATTCTACGTTTTGAGTGTGGTCAGAGCTGACACCTTGAGATTGGATAAGCTGCCATGTTTGCTGTGCCCGCGTATACGGGCTAACAAAGACATAATCAAAGTGTTTATCAGAGAGTTGTGCTTGCGCGTTTTTAATCACCTCTTGCTGGCCACGCTGGGTCAACTCTCGGGCCTCATCGCTTACTGCGTGAGCACCGGCTTCTCCATGGCGAATAATAAAAAGCTCTAACATGAAAAGCGCATCCATCCTTGGTGATTAACGGTTAATGTCATTAACCTAATTACAATCTTTAGCTATCCGATTTCGACGCGGATTGATCACTTACCACTGGTAGTGATTGCGGCCAGTCGCTAAACGGAAAAGGCTTTTCTTCGGTTTTATAGCTTAAGTACTGAATGATCTGTGCTACATAAGCTGCTAAACCACCAGCGAAGCGACCTAGGCTAGCATTAGCATCACCCGTCAATAGCACATATATCCACTGACTAAGGGCCACTAATAAAACCAGAATATCCATAATGCGATAAACAATAAAAAACAGCACCATGAACAAACTGCGTAACCAGAATGATTCGGATTTAATATTATTTTGCCATTTTTGATTCATGTTTATTTACCTTAAACTGAATATTTAATCGTTATGCGCCACGAGGCAGAGAGAACTCAACATCAGTATTGTGCTCTCCTGTCATTAGGCCTTTGGCTACATCTTTCACATCCATGCCTTCAAACAGAATCGCGTGAAGCGCGTTGACCAATGGCATATAAATGCCCATGTCGTTCGCTTCTTGATGCACATATTTTAAAGTGTTAATCCCTTCTGCCACTTCACCTAAAGATTCAGTGGCACTTTCAAGACTTTCACCTTTACCCACAGCAAAACCTACACGGTAGTTACGACTCAGTGGGGACACACATGTGGCAACCAAATCTCCCACACCCGCTAAACCCAAAAACGTCATTGGATTTGCACCTTGTGAAACAGCAAAGCGACTCATCTCAGCCAAACTACGGGTAATCAGCATGGCTTTGGTGTTTTCACCATAACCCAGTGCTGCCGCCATACCTGTAATGATGGCGTAAATATTTTTTAATGCACCTGCTAGCTCAACGCCGTACATATCGGCGTTCACATAAATGCGTAAAAACTCACAGCTCAAGCTCTGCTGGATATAATCACGAACGCGTTTGTCTTTACAGGCAATCACGGTTCCGGCCATTTGACGTTGTGCAATTTCTTTCGCTAAGTTAGGCCCACTAATAACCCCAACAGGGTTAGCAGGAAAAACACCACGTAAAATATCACTCATTAAATTAAAACCAGTGGGCTCAATACCCTTAGTGGTGCTAATTAAAATTTGCTCTTGCTTGACCATGTCTTTTGTTCTTTCAACGATTTCTCTGAAAGACTTACTCGGAATGGCGTAGAAAATAACAACAGAACCCTCTATGGCCTGAGCCAAGTCAGAACTCGCATGAATATTTTCATGCAGCTTTACGCCAGGTAGGTATTGTTTATTTTCATGATCGTTATTTACATCAAGAATGGTTTGCTCGTTGCGCATCCATTGGCTGACAATAAAATCATTCTCAGCAAGGATATTTGCAATGGCAGTACCAAAACTACCACCACCTATAACGGTGGCTTTTTGCGGGGAAGCACTCATAAATATTAGTTATCTTCTAAACTTTTGACTAAATCTTGAAACGCGTCGCGATTATTATCGTTCATATCCATAAGTAATTTATGGGCGTTTAATACTCGCGTTTTCATTTCGCTTTCATTAACAGATTTAAGAGGGAGTTCGTCTAGGTACTCCACTTTGGAGACCAGTTCTTTAATGATATAAAAGACTTTATCAAAACCCATACTCATCAGTATGCGATTGATGTCATCATTTATAGAAATAATGGTGGGTAGTTGTCCGAATTTCTCTTTATACATAATAGAGATTTTCGCCAACTGACCAAGAGAGGTGCTATCAATACACTGGGTTTCAGTTAAATCGATAATCACCGTTTTGAAATCAGGATCCACAAACATATCATCAGTGTACTGATCTAATGTTGTACACAAGTTCAAACGCACATCACCCATAAATTTGATGATGTAGATGCCTTGGCTTTTAGCAACGAGAATCTTTCCCGCATCCATATTCGTGTGTCCTAAGACTGGTACTTTTATCAATTGAACATCAGCTTAACGCTGAGTCCGTGTAGATTCTGCATTTGTTTCAGTTGCCACACCAATCATCGGTATGGCAACTCAAACAGTCTAAAACTGATATTGGCCGCCTGTAACTAAAGGCTTAGACCATTAAGACTGAGTAAAGTGATGTCGTCTGGAATCTCTTTACCGGCCTCTATATTCAATAGGGCTTCTAGGTTCTCTGTATTAAGCTGTTTATTTTCCACCCAGCTTAATAGTAGCGCCTCTTTGTCCGCAATGCTCATTTCTGGCATGACCTCTAGTATGCCATCAGAAACCGCCATTAGTTCAAATGATTCACCTAATTGTACGGTGTAGGTCTCATATTCCGCATCCGGGAATAAACCAGCAGGCTGACTGCTGCCCTGCAGATACTGAGCACCTTGCTCATTATGTAAAATAGGCATAGGAAACTGGCCCGCCACACTATAAGAAAGCACCTTACTTGGCAAATCAATCGTGCCCCAAAATAGGCTCACGTGCTTACCAAGCTTAGCATCGACCATTTCTTTATTAATACGAGTAATCACTTTATCCGGTGACAGTAGCTCATCACTGGATTGACGCTTTAAATTACGCCTCAACCGGCTACTTAAGTTTTTAAGTAATACCGTCACAAATGCAGATGACGCACCATGACCACTTACATCAGCAATATAAAATCCTAATTTGTCGGCGGCCAAGGGAAAGTAATCAACAAAGTCGCCGCTTAAATACAAACTAGGAATAATATGATAATTAAACTCTATGCCCCCAAGCTGAGCTTGCAGCTCAGGCAGCATACGTTTTTGAACCTGCCTACCCGCTAATTGATCTACTTTTAGCTCTTCATAACGATGGCTTAATAGACGGTTTTTAGCTTCTAGGCGGTTACGATAATTTAGGTTTTCTTCAATGAGGCGCAGCTGCTTTAGATTACGGCGAATACTGTGCTCTAACACTTCAAGATCGATAATGGGTTTGATCAGATAATCGCTGGCACCAAGGCGTAAAGCCTCAACTACATCGGCCATCACCCCTGCTCCTGACACCACAATAAACGGGGTATTAGGATGGGTTTCATGCACGTGTTTTAAAACGGCCAAACCGTCCATTTGCGGCATGCGTAAATCGCACAACACCACATCAGGCTGCTGACTGTTAAAAATGGCAATACCTTCTTGGCCGTTTTCGGCTTCGATGATATCAAAACCGCTGTCTTCCAAATAAGCAACAATACTGTCACGAACAATGGCCTCGTCATCAATGACAAGTATCCGTCCTGTTAACTCACTCATTTAACGCCTTTATCGTGTTATTTTTTCGGCATAAATCGTCAATGGAAATGTTTGTTTTAGACAAAAACCACCATTAAAACCGCACTTAATGTTTATTATTTCACGGCTGAGCCACCTTACATGGCCTAAAAGTCCATAGCAAGATTGATATTAAGCATTCTTTATTTATGACAATAGCTGAGCTTTCTTAGAACTTTTTGTCACATATATTGCATATACTTGAATGCTTTACGAATGTTTGACAGAGTTTGGGGGCTTTTGAGTATGCAAAGACTTACCTATAAAGCCTTAATGATGAACGCCTAACAGGCTGTAAAAGGAATAATAATAATGAACCTAGCAAAAGCCTACGACGAGAAACGTAACTTTATTCGCATGCGCGTTGAGTCCGACCTAACACTGACCTTGGGTGATAAAACCATTAAGTGTCTGTGCATTGATTTAAGTGGCATCGGCATGTGCCTTGAGAGCCCTGAGCAACTTAACATTGGTGATGAGGCCGTGGCGTATTTGCCTTCTTACCAGGATAAATTTTCCGCACTGAACGCCTGCATCCGCATAAATCGTGAAATGCTAGATGGCGATAGCTATTATTACGGCGCTGAAATCATCGAGCTACTGGGTTAGCCTTGGTATAACAAACTCTGTCCATAAAAAAACGCAGCCTAAGCTGCGTTTTTTGTTCATCGATAATAATTAAAAATCGTCTTCAAATTCTTCTTCAAACTCATCACTGAATTCGTCTTCTACCATGCCATCGTTCACTTGAAAGTCTCGACGCTGTAAATACAGGCTGCGAATAAACGAATAACGATCACCACTGATCAACCCCTCTACTGGAATCAAATCAGCACGAATATCTAAATACTCTAAATAGACACTGGAGTAATAGGTTTTACCGTCGTCTAACGCTAAGACTTGTGGGTCAATACCGGTTAGTGCAAATGTTTCAAAGGCAAACCCTGCTGTATCTCTAACCGTATTAGGGCCTAAAATCGGTAAAACCATATACGGGCCTGACCCAACCCCCCAATAAGCCAGTGCTTGTCCAATATCCTCATCGTGTTTTTCTAAACCAATGTGACGGGCCACATCAAATAAACCCAATATGCCTACGGTGCTGTTAATCAAAAAACGGCCAGTATCTGATAGGGCCTGTAAAAATTTCCCCTGTGCTAGATCACTGATCACCACCACAGGCTCTTTTAAATTACTAAACGCATTACTAATAGCATCATCCACTACTTGAGGGGTGATGTTACGATACGCTTGTGCCACTGGTTTAAGTGCGTATGTATCAAGAGTATCGTTAAACTCAAATACTTGGCGATTCCAGTTTTCCCAAGGATCGCGCTCTTCTGCTCCCGCCAATGCGGAAAAACAAAATATAAATAAAAAAAACAAACGCATATTTAGCCCCTAATAATTGCTGGGCCATTAAAACAATTGAATAAAGTTTTCTCAATAGACAGACCTATCTTTTGACTCTCATACTGCCTTCAAGATAACTAGATACTGCTGATTATCCATTTGTGGCCTTTTTAATGTCCATATCCATGACTTTTTCCACCAGCACTGGAAACAGTCTTTTCATTAAATGGCTAAATTTCGCCGCCTTACCTGGAATAATTAACCGTTTATTTTTAGCTAGCTCTTTAAAAAAGATCATGGCTACTTGATCAGCACTTAATAGGTTCGCCCCTTGCGAAATGGCATGAGTCTCTGCTGGCTTGGTTTTATTCTCATTATGAAATCCCGGTGTATCTGTATCCGGCGGGCACAATACAGACACCCTTATATTGTAGGGCTTTAACTCTGAACGCAGTGCTTCACTGTAGCCAATCACTGCAAACTTAGAGGCGGAATAATCCGTATAACCAAACACCCCAATCAAGCCCGCTAACGATGCTGTATTAACGATTAACCCTCCGTTTGTTTTCATATGAGGTAAAACCGCATGTACGGTATTACGACAACTGAATAAATTTGTGCGCAAGGTTTCTTCGAATTGATCTATCTGGATATTTTCAGCGTAATCCGGAATAGCCCGTCCAGCACAATTAATCAGTACCTTAGGAGCCCCATATTGCTGAATAACGTCTGCCATTACTTCACCCACCTTATAATGATCCCCAGCATCCATAAGGCGATAAGTGAGTATTTGCTGTTCACTCACTTTAAACACGCTTAAATCAGCCATTACGGTTTTTAGCGTCTCTTCATTGCGGGCAAAAATGACTAATTGACTGCCCGCCTCAACTAATTTTTTAGCAATGGCAAAACCAATACCCGCAGAGCCTCCCACTAAAAAAACCAACTCCCCTGAAAAATGCGCCAATTTCATGATTCAATACTCTTTTATTTTTATGACACGGTAGCATGGTTTATTTTTTGCTCACATGTGAAATATTATCCTCATTCATTAAAGCTTTCAGGCACCTGCTCTACCCCACCATGAATCCATGGGTCTAGCGGGTCAGGGTAAGCTTTATTGGTTACATTCTGAGAGTGCTGGGGCAATGCATTTAAAAACTGAATAAAACCCAGCTGCCAATTTAGAAAAAATGAGCTCTCTTTTGTGCACATGCCGTGGGATAACAACAAGTGTAAATAATGCCAAACACTGCCTCTTAATAAAAAATAAAGCCCGCCGTATTGCTTTTTAACAGTATTCTCTAAATAAAATATAAGTTCATAAGCAAGCTCTGTGACTTGCTGGGTATTTTCACACACCGTATTCTCGACCAATTTTAAAAGAGAAAGACAAATTTCATTAACGCCGTCATTGAACACCCGAACTCCAGATGCAAGTTTCTTCGATGTAAGCTCCGGCCGACTATTTACTAATAATGTTTGTATAAACCCCTCTTTATCGAACGCGCTAAAAGGCAATTTAGAAGATTCACTATGCCTTTCTAAAAATCCGACGGGTAAATATTCACTGCCGGCAATATTTGCTCCCTCTGAGCAGTTATAGGCTCGCCCTGAGTACTGTCTTAATGAGTTTTCAATGCATCTGAGCGCCGTATAATAAATCCCCGTTGTGCCCATGTTTTGACCATGGACAGATGTAATTTTTATCAATTCTGATTCAGTTTTTGAACTCTGCTCTTGAGTATGGGATTTAATATAATCGCTGGCATGATCATCAAAATATATACTGCCTTTTGCATGATGCTGCTGATAAATAAAACCGTAATCGCAACCAAAAAATAATATATCTTGAACGCCTAAATGCATAAAAATTGCCAAAGCTGCATTTGTACACGTAGGCGTAGTATGAGCCACCGCTTCATCAGTGTTTGAATATATGTAGGATAAAGCAGAAGAGTCTTTAAAAAATAAAATACTGTTTAAGAATGGTTCACATGCTTTAGGGGTTATTTGCGCGCTGGCCAATAATACAATGCCTTTCAAATAATTCGCGTCATCATCGGCTAGTTTTTTGATACAGCTTTCGTACGTCACATAATGAGATTCCAATTCCACGTGAAAATCTGGCTGAATACCATGAGCATGCAATGCTTGTAATGCGGTACCGCACGATATGATGATAGAGCTATCTGCCATCATTTTTAAATCATCAATACGCATATCTAATGATGGGCCACTGCCTACAATACAAACGGGCGGAAATTCTTTGCAAGCTAATTGCTTTTTATTAGGTAACTGCTTAAAAGGCGCGCTTAAATTATGCAGGGCATTATTAAATTGGTTAATCTCATCGTCATAAATGCCCCATAAATTATAGTTAATTGTTATATCCGTCTGTAGACGCTCTATTAGGGGAAGGTACTTTTCCTCAGCCCTATGGTTGTATATGTGTGTCATTAACGGAAACATAGGGGTATAACGGTTTAATGCATTCCACAACGGAATGCTTTGATTTTTTGCCTGCTTCGCTGAAAAACCCTCATCTAATATCAGCCTAATGGAGCGACCCTTTTGATCAAATCTTTTAACGATTTTTTCCCAGTCCACTACTCCCAAAGAAGATTGAATTCGGGACACATCACTTTCAAAAATAATTAGATGCATCACCTCTTGTTTTTCAACTAAAGCTTGAACATGCAAACCTACTGAGAAAACCAATACCATGGGCGAAAAATCCGGCATGGTATAAATACCATTTTGAATGGCCTGTGTTTGCTGCGCTGATGGTTTATCAATACCACACGCTTTCATGGTATTAATTAACGATTTAGAAAAAAAACGACCGCAGCCATAAGCCGATACATCAGATGCCCGCGTACTTTGAAAGCTCCGGCCTTTTGCAAATACCTCCATAAAGCTACTCACTTCGGCATTCACATAAGCGTGCATATCTCCCTGATACAGAGACACCTTTTTTTCAAACACATCCATTTTTTGTGTCTGTTTATTAAAAGCGAGCTGGCTGTTTTTTGTACGACTGGTAATTAATGCTTGATAAATTTGGGGGGCAAACTGGCAAAAGAACCTTAAATTTTTGTTCACCAGATCGTTAAGTGCAGAGCCTGTATTTTGATCAGCCACCTGAGAAGGGGCTGATTGAGAGAGCGGATCCATCAATACGGCTGCCTAGTATTGTTATTTATTCTTTAAGGCTAGCAGCTATCTATGAACTTGAACCTCATGATGCTAAGAATACGCGGACCAATTCAGCCACTAATTTGGCGATTAACAGCAACAAAGGATTGCGAGCAACCTCATGGCTACGTAATATGTGTCTACTTCAATTTTCCTAGACCCATAGGGTCATGCATCGATAATAACAAAAAGACACCGTATGAATGATTCTCGCCAGAGTGGTTTTTCACTCATGGAATTGGCAGCCAGCACCGCATTAGTAGGCAGCCTTGCCGCCATTAGCTTGCCACACTTCGTTAACCTGCAAGAAAGCGCACAAAACGCGGTTTTAGAATCCATGGCCAGCAGTTTGCGCAGCGCCGCTCAATATGCCAATTTAAAGCAAAAAGCCGCTAACCTTGGTCTGAATGAAAGCATTATATTTGAAGGTCAAACCATCGAAATGTCCAACGGCTATCCCATTCAAAGCAGCATTGGATTATTAGTTGAGCATTCAAGTGAGTTTCAAGCGCAAAGCGGCTATTTTTATTACCAAGGCCTCAAGCAATGCAATGTGCATTATCAAGTAACTGATACTGCTTTTTCACGCCCAAACATTAAAATAAATGCAAAAAACTGCTCAATTAACAATGATGCATTGGCTGGTTTATAAGCCTGCACCTTATTTAAAGCACAAATAAAAAAAGGGCCCGAAGGCCCCAAAGTGTCACTTAATTTACCAACCCTGGCATTGCGACTTGCGTGCATCCTGCACTTAACAGACGACAATCTGTATCCTTAAAACATTAAAGCCGCTTCAACTTACTAAGTAAGCTACACAGCTTTAATCTAAATCCCTCTAGTTTCAATTTGTTAGTGTTTAGCTTTCCGCTTTTCTGATTCCATAAAATAAAATGAACAACACGGGAACAGCAATCAAAGTAAGTACCGTCGCAAACGCCAAGCCCCCCATGATGGTCACGGCCATATCAGCAAAAAACGCATCACTCAATAACGGCGCCATACCTAAAATAGTGGTTACCGCTGCCAGTGACACTGGACGTAAACGACTTAAGCTTGCTAATACAACGGCTTCAAATTTATCCATTCCGGTTTCTATTTGAATATCAATTTCTTCAAGTAACACAATGGCATTTTTAATTAACATGCCGAATAAACTTAAAAATCCTAATAAAGACATAAAACCAAATGGTAGGTCGGCAATTAATAAACCGGCCACTACACCACACACAGCCATTGGAACAATTAGCCAAATAATTAAAGGCTCCTTTACTGTTCCAAATAAGAATATAGATACGAGAATCATGATCAAAAAGCCAAGCGGCAAACCTGAACCCAATGCTTTTTGAGCATCACGGCTGCTTTCAAATTCTCCACCCCACTCTAGTTTGTAGCCTTCTGGTAAAGGGATCGCTTCAATCTGTGGGCGTAAACGCTTAAGGGCTTGGCCTGCGGTTTCATCAAACCCAGGCTCAGCATGAACGGTAATGGTACGCACACGGTCACGGCGATAAATTAACACACCTTCACTTTGCACCTGCATGTCAGGGCTCACCTGAGAAAGCGGCACATAACTTCTTTGGTAAGGACTCCATACCAATGCATCTTGCAGTTTTTGTATGTCGTCTAACTGCTGATGCCCTGTTTCATTTGGCGAAGATGCTTTTGCAATGATGTCATAACTATAATCACCATCACGTAACGCACCCAGTTTTAAACCATTACTTGAAAACTGCACAGCATCAGAGAAATCCGCACGGGTAATACCCGCAATACCGGCATTGTATTCATCGTATTGAGGAACAAGAGTTAATTCTTTTTCACGCCAATCATGACGAATATCACGCACTACACCGTCTTTCTTAAAGATCATTTCGGCTTGCGCGCCTAATTCACGTAATACTTTTTGATCAGGCCCTGAAAAACGGGATGCTAACTTAGCACCACTTGCAGGGCCAAAAACGATGCGTTCAATATAAATACGAGCATCAGGATCAAGCTGTAATAACTGAGCAGAAATCTTTTTAGATAACTCGGGAATTTGGTCTCGCTCATGAGTACGAATGACCAACTGACCATAACTTTCATTTGGCTGCTGAGGTGCATACGTTAGTGTATAACGAGAACCGCCTCGGCCTGCAAAGGTGGTGATCGCCGCTACTTCTTCATGTTCTTGAGCCAACGCCTCTGCTTTATTCATGAATTTTTCTGTTTCACGAATATCACGTGTTTGCGGGCCCCAGTAGTGCACATAAAACATCGGTGTATTAGCCGGCGGGAAAAAACCCTGTTTTACAAAGCCAAAACTGAAATAACTTAAAACAGTAATGCCGACTAATATCCAAACGGTGCGCCCTGGTTTATTCAGCGCGGCTAATAACAATGACTTGTAGCGAATATGCAATGCACTATCAAACGCGTCTTCACCGCCTTTTTCACCTACTTGGAAAAAGTACGAACCAAAAAGCGGAGCCACTGTAATGGCCAGCAACCAACTTAAAAATAATGAAATTAAAATAACCGCAAATAGCGAGAATAGAAATTCACCGGTTGCATCATCCGATAAACCAATACCCGAGAACGCCGCAATACCAATTACAGTTGCGCCTAATAATGGCCACTGTGTTTGTTTCACCACATGACTAGATGCTTCCAAGGCGCTATAGCCTTTTTGCATACGCAGCATCATGCCCTCTGCCACTACGATGGCATTATCAACCAACATACCCATGGCAATTACCAGTGCACCTAATGAAATACGCTGTAGGTTTAAGCCGTATAACCACATGACTAAAATGGTTCCCAGTACTGTCAGCATTAGGACCGCACCCACCACAACACCGGCGCGCCAGCCCATGAAAATACACAGGGTCGCGATTACTACGGCTACTGACATGATTAAGTTAAATATAAATCCGCTTACCGCTTCATCAACCACATTGGCTTGATCATAAATTGGGGTTAATTGAATACCCGCTGGTAACGTTTTTAAAATACTTTCCATACGTGCGCGTACGGCATTACCCACAACCACCACGTTGGCTTCTTTATTTGCAGCAACCGCCAAGGTAATGGCTGGCTGGCCATTATGGCGCGCTAAAAACTGAGGGATATCCACCACATCTAGCGAAACTTCTGCGATATCACTGATGCGTATTTGACTGGTTGTACCCGGAATACCAATGGTGATATTACCAATGGTTTCAGCTTGAGAATCAACGCCGCCCACAGGAATACGAATGCGCTGACCATCAATGTATAAACGACCGCTGCTAAAAGGGCGCAAGCTAAAGTTTAAAGCTTGTTTAACATCAGGTAGAGACACACCTAGGTTTGCAAGCTGCGACGTATTTAACGTCACGGTGATTTGTTCTTTTAAAACCCCTTCTACCGATACTTTCGAAACATTCGGTACGGTTAATAAGTCACGACGAATGACGCGAGAAAATTCTCGTAACTGGTATGGGTTAAAGTCCGGAGCGGTTAACGCGTAATACAAACCAAACACATCACCAAAATCGTCCACCACTTGAATTGGGCGTACGCCAGTTGGCAATGAGTTTTTCACATCAACCATTTTTTTACGCAGCTCATCCCAAATTTGCGGTAGCTCAGTACCATCAAAATTCGGTTTCATTTCTACGGTGATTTCAGATACACCCGGCTTAGAAATAGAGTTTACGGATTTAACTTGCGGCATTTGCTGAATAGCCGTTTCAAGTGGTTCTGTAACTTCTAGCTCCACTTGTTCAGCGCTGGCACCTGGGTAAGGTGTGATCACCATGGCTTGTTTAATAGTGAAAGCCGGATCTTCTAGGCGACCAATTTCACCAAGACCCAACAAACCACCAATAAAACAAATGATGATTAACAGCCAAGTATTAACGGGGGTATTTATTGAGGCTTTTGCTATATCCATGACTTAGCCCCTATTTCATTTTGTAAGGACGAACTAACAGTCCTTCGGTCATTAATAACGTGCCGGCCGCGACAATTTTTTGCCCCGGTTGTAAACCAGATAATACTGCAACCCAGCCATGCATCATTGGGCCCACGGTCACTTCTTGTTTTTTAAGGCGATTATCTTCACCCACCAACCAAACAAATAAACGCTCATCGCTATTACTCACCAGCCCATTCACTGGCACACCCATCATCACGACAGCTTCGCTATTATCACCACTGATATTAATGGTGGCGCGCACCCCTGGTGTAATGTCCACACCTTCAGGCTTGTCCATGGCATAAGTTAATTGATAGGTCTGGCTAACAGGGTCTGGCTCTGTACTGTGTTCTACGTAATGGATATCAAACGTTTTGTCGATGGCTCCGCCAATGAAGGCAGTGGCCTTAGAAATATTTTTACGACGATAGTTATTCACTAAGCGCTCTGACACATCAAATTTGAAATGAATACTGGATAGGTCCTGAAGGCGGGCAATGGCTTTACCTGTGCCGATAAACCCTTCGTTTTCAATTAAACGTTTAGAAACCAAACCGTTAAACGGTGCACGTAGAACGCTGTACTTAAGATTGGCTTTAGCATTTTCTAAATCGATTTCTGCAAGGTCATAACTCACTTGCGCGTTATCAACGGATTTCTCTGAACCAATGCCTCGAGTTGCAATGGCTTGCACTCGGTTTAATTCTAATTTGGCTTGCTTAAGGCGAACTTGTGCCATGCGCACAGCACGGTCAAACGGCTCGGAATCTAACTTGGCAATCACCTGACCTTTTTTAACGTATTGGCCTTCAGGTAAGTTAACGCTTTGTAAGCGCCCTGCCACACGAAAGGAAATATCCACTGTGGTTTTAGGCACCACTTTCGCTGGGAAGCTAAAGCTATTTTGTGCGTTTAATGTTTTCACTTCGGCCATTTGCACCAGTGTGGCTTGCTCCTGTTGCTGAGCAACGTCATCGCTGTTGCCGCAAGCACTTAGCCCAAATACAGCCGCCACGGCCAATATACCTGCCATAAAACGCATAAGCTTTTCTCCCATGTTGTTAACCAATAAGCATAGTCGCTTTAGCCCATATTTAATGTATCAAGCCCGCCACATATAAGGGCTAGGCGCACAAGGCTAAATTGAGGACGCTATTAATAGCATATTGACAGGTTTACACATACTGCTAATCTGTAAATCACCTAGGATCTAAGAAGAAAAGACCTATCTATATTTGCAACAATCAGTCAGGTTCACCCGCTATTAAGACTATTTACCTAGGAAAATCAGCGGTTTAGAGATGTCGAAGCAAAAAAGCCCATATAAATGCCGCTAGGAGAAGTGACCCTTGGTCAGTAACAGCTCGGATACTCAAAAGCACATATTACTGCTAGCCCGCTGCTGCTTTTTTCAGCACGGCTACAAAGCCAGCAACATGTCTATGATCAGCCAATATGCAGGCTTTAGCCGAGCCACTATCCATAAGTACTTTAAGAATAAAGATCACGTATTTCGCAGTGTTTGCCGTCAATTTCAACAGCAAAGCAACGAAGCCTGCCTGCCTCTTTTAGAGGAGCAATCCACCCCTTGCTGGCAACGCATTAACTTAGCTTTACAGGTGTGGCTAAAACCCACTTTTGAAGAAGTCAGTGATCAAATTATTTTAAGGGACTTAACGTTTCACGCACAAAGCGTGGCGGAGGATATTTTCAATGAAGCCCGCGACGACCTTCAGCAACTGATTCAAACCTTACTTGAGCAAGGCATTCAACAGAAATGCATCACTCTGAATCATATTAATATGAACTCCAGAATGTTAAGCCGCTTAATTGTGGCCGGAATGGATGGCTTACGCAGCCACCTTGAGAGCCAAGAAGTGCAAGAAGGGGTGCAACATTTATTAAGCGTATTTGAAACGGCCACTCGGATTAAAGATTAAAATAAAATGCTTATGACTAAATTCTAGTACGCCTTGATTTAGCATATTCTTCATTAAAACACATAAAATAATCATTAAGTGCATCCCCCGCCGCCATTTGTTTATGCTGCTGCAGTAACTCAATGGCCACTTCAACAGTACATAAATGAAACTCACTAGGTGCCTTACGTAACTTGTATAGACTATGGCGTGTGGTATTTAGCGGTAATACCGGTAAGTCCTGTAAATATTTACTTAAACGAAACATGCGCCCAGCTTGTTGCCAGCTGCCATCTAATATTATAAATAAAGGCGTTTTGTCATTATCCCAATTGGCCTCTTGCACGATTCTATCTTCATAACCGCCCCTATCCCCAGGAAAAATAATATAAGGCTGAAATGTTTTATCATTTAATAAGGCTACAAAATTCTCATCTGGTTGTGTGCGATGCCAATAAAAACGATGACTAATGTCAGGTAAAATATGCTCGATTAGCCGACCGGTATTGGTGGGTTTATAGGCTTCATCTTTATGCATTAACAAACAAATGTGCACAGGGTTTTCTTGTTTGCAGCTGTGAACTATCCGCTTTTCACAAATGCAGTAACTTTTGGGCAGCATGCAAGCTTCACAGCGTGATACGTTGCTGCCTTTGGCTAGGTATTTTTTACGCGGATGAGGGTTAAATGGCAGCTCAGCATTTAATTTAGGCGGGAGTGAGTCAGACATACAAAACAAAGCTCATTTAAATTAACTGCTAATTAGAGAGCCCTATTATAGATCAAAGCGAATCCCTTGAGCCAGCGGTAACGCCTGACCATAGTTAATGGTGTTCGTGCTGCGGCGCATGTAGTTTTTCCAAGCATCACTGCCACTTTCTCGCCCGCCACCTGTATCTTTCTCTCCACCAAAGGCTCCGCCTATCTCTGCGCCACTGGTGCCAATATTCACATTGGCTATGCCACAATCAGAGCCACGAGCCGATAAAAAGTATTCCGCCTCACAGATATCTTGAGTAAAAATAGACGACGACAAGCCTTGTGGCACATCATTTTGCCATTCAATAGCCTGCTCTAAGTGTCCATAAGCCATTACATACAAAATGGGCGCAAAGGTTTCTTGCTGCACAATCGCGGCATCGGCGTTTATTTTCATCAAACATGGGCGCACATAATTGATTCCATCTGCATCTTCTTCCTTATTCACCTCAGCCATTTGGCCTTCATATAAACACATTCCTCCCTGCTGTTTGGCTTGCTCTATGGCCAGTTTCATATTCGCAACAGAAGAAGCCGATACAAGTGGCCCCATTAAATTTTTTTCATCAAACGGATTGCCCACCTTCACACTTTTATAAATATTTATAAGCTTTTCACATACATCATCGATTATTGATTCATGAACAAACAAACGTCGCAAACTGGTACAGCGCTGCCCACTGGTGCCCAACGCTGAAAAGGCCACCGCATTAAAAGCCAGATCCAAATTAGCGTGCTGGCTAATGATCATGGCATTGTTGCCCCCCAGCTCTAATAAATAACGCCCCAACCTTTGCGCCACAAGTGGCGCTACTTGTTTGCCCATTCCACATGAACCTGTAGCACTGACTAACGCAACTTTTTTATGTTTGACCAATTGCTCTGAGGTATTTTTATCAGCAAATATAAGGCTGCTTAAATCGGCTGAATACCCCAATGATGTGGCTGACTTCACCAATAAAGCATGCAAGGCTAAAGCACTTAACGGGCATTGCTCGCTGGGTTTCCACACCACACTGTTACCGCACACCAATGCCAACATGGCATTCCAAGCCCACACGGCCATTGGAAAATTAAATGCAGTGATAATCCCAACAACACCAAGCGGGTGCCATTGCTCCATCATTCTATGTTCTGCACGCTCAGTTGCTATGGTTAAACCGTATAACTGCCGTGATAAACCCACTGCAAATTGGCAAACATCAATGACTTCCTGCACCTCACCCAAACTTTCTTGATAAGGCTTGCCGTTTTCCAGCGTTATCACTTTTGCCAACTGCTGTTTATTCGCCTCAACAAGTTGTGAAAATGTTAAAACCAATAAACCCCGTTTAGGTGCCGGCACTGACTGCCAATGTTTAAACGCTTTAAATGACTGCTCCACCACTGAATTAATATCTTCATCCCCAGCTAAATCAATATGAGCAAAAGCTTGATTATTAACAGGGCTGATCACATCAATGCCATTATCAAGAGAAATGTCCGAACATATTTCGCCCATATAATGAGAAGCATATGTCATTTTATTTTGATAAAAATGGCCCAGTAAAGCTTTTAATTGAATATACTGTTCTTTTATCAATGCATTAAAAATATTCATATGACCTCCATTGATAATCTATTTAACGTTCCTATTGAAACAACATTGAGCCATTATAATTCTGCTTTGGCATAGGTCGTTGCGAATTCATTTTCTAAAAAATCATCGATCGTAATACTCTCCTGCTCAATGAACCCTGTCAGGGCTGTATTTGAATTTTTACTCAACACAATATCCAAGGCGGAACAAACACCTGAAGCAGTGGCCAATTGAATAGCGCTGTGTTGTTTGGTGTGTTTAATTAAAAATGTCCGACTGGTTTGCCGATAGAGCCTGTCTTTATAACCTGTGGCCACAACGGATATTAAAACCAAATCTTGCTGAGTCACCGCCACACTGCTGTCCAAAATTTTAAGTAACATGTCTCTTCTTTCACCCACATCCCCTAGGCGTAAATCTCTAAATAAAAAACGCATCAATCCACAATGGCCTGGGTAGCGAATGGTTTTATAAGTAAGCTCATTTACTTTGCCTTTAAGGCTGTGACATAAATTAGATAGTCCACCTGAAGTATTAAACGCTTCGTATTCCACCCCTGACACTGAAAATAACTCTCGCCCTTCTAACGGCTCAATAAGCGTAATTTCACCATTTTTAATGGCCTCACAAGGATTTGCATACTCATTCACAAGCCCCTCAGTGGACCAAGTTAAGTTGTACATCATTTGATTGGCCGGAAATTCAGGCAACGCTCCCACTCTTAATTTAAGCGATTCCAAACGTTCAAAATTTGCCATAAAACTATGACCCAAAATGCCAACAAAACCCGGTGCCAAACCACATTGAGGCATAAAAACTTGGCCTTCTCGGGCACTTAAGGCGATTTTTTTAATGGTTTGAGTGCAGGCCACATCTTCTGTTAAATCAAAATAACTGCAGCCTGTTTCTAATGCCGCTTGTGCCACTTTAGGGTTTTCGGTAAAACTTAACGCTGAAACAACCCCATGCTGGCCCTTCAAAATACCAGCATACTCACCACCATTAATTAGATAGGTTTTAATGCCGTCGCATTCACTCTGTAGTGCATTTAATGCATCGGGATTAACATCCGCCCCTGATACGTTATACCGCCCACTTAACTGCAAGGTTTTTGCAATGGCCAAACCAATGCGCCCCAAGCCCATTACCATAATATTTAACTTATGATCAGTTTTATTTAATTGAGAGCGTAAATGTGACATGGGACCTCCTATGTCTATCGTTATTTTTTATTGATAGACGTAGATTCAAAAATGTCATTGGCACTGGACACTACAAACCCTTGGTACAGGTTTTCACTGGATTGCATATCTGCAGGGTTAAAACGCTGAGCAAACTCATAATAACAACTGCTAATGCGTGCTTTTTTACCATCACTAAACTCAAGTGCATGCTCGTCTGCCATGGTAGAAGCCTGCATTAAACCTTGTTCCATGGAGCCTTTTATTTCACCCCCTTGTGTATTTAAAGCAAAACCTTGATTCAGCAGTAGACCCACTACCCTTTCAATGTCGCCAAACTTTTTAAGTGCATTAATATAAATGGTGAAATGATTGGCTCTTAAGCCCCAAGCCAACAACCAAGCGGCATATTCTGATTCTCTTTTTAGAATATTATATTCACTTAAAGTGGGCATAGGCCAAAGTCGACCTGATGAAAAGCACACATCCGTTTCAGTATTAATAGCGGATATATAGGACTTCAGGATAGCTTGACTGGCTTCGCTAAGTTCATGCCATAAAATTTCGCTCAGAAATATTTTTGTATTGTCTTTCGGGTGAGTGTAGCTGCGAGCATATAAATGCTTTTGATCAAAATGGTATTCATCAAAGTACTGAAAACCAAGATGTAATAACTGAGGCTCAAGTTTTTCTAGGGAGATTGGGCTATGGGAAAATGTTCGGAATGCCACATGATCGTTTACAGGAATTTCGCCAAAGTTAATAAATAACTGGTGAATATCCCGAGCCAACGGCGTGATACTGATATATTGATGCCAAAGCTTGTGATAAAAATCCGTTAATGCATTCATGCTAACCTCCAAAAAGTAGGCTAAAACGCGCTCTAATCAAAGCTAAACAAAATTTAACGGTATTGGCAAAGGGTTATAAGCTATAGAAATATGGGGTTTATATGTTTTTTATGTCTTTGTAACGTTTAATATTCTTATTGGTAATTTTACACCCCTGTATTTAAACCGTATTTCTAATTATATTTACAAAATGCTTACACTATAAAAAAGTGTCCATCATAACTAACTGTATTAAACGTTAACTTTTTTGCATCCCATTTATATAAAGCCACTCAAAAAAATGGGAAGTGGCCATTTAAAAATAGCGACTTCCCAGTTTTTTAGCATTTATAAATTTACACCTTAAATGTCATAAGCAATGCGCTTAATGTTCATCAAGTGTTCATAAGTCACGTTATCTGATGTGCTACCACCACCTTGAGTACCACACCCAAGTGTCCATGAAAGTTTTAAACCATTAGCCGCGCCAATGCAGCCCTGAGTTCCCGGTGTATTCACTAATACTCGACTTACATCGACCATGGATGCGTAAGATTGAACTCGGCTTTTATCTTGGCTATATACAATGGCCGTGTGCCCAGCCCCTTCATTTTGCAAAATGGTTTTTGCTAAATTCATGGCTTGTTTTTCACCATCCATAATACTGACAGACAATACCGGTGCTAATTTTTCTTTTAAGAAAGGACTCTCAAGGTCCCCATTGGATACCGTTGCTAAAATAAGCTTTATCTCAAATGGGCGATAAATTTGTGCAAATTCTGCAATGGCCGCGGCACTCTGGCCAACCCAGCGTGCATCTAAGGCACCGCTACTGAATACTTCAGTTAACAATCTTGTGATTTCAACATCATCGAGAACCGCAGCACCTTCTTGTTTTGCAGCTTCCAGAAAACTATCACTGATGTTTTTATCTAATACTAAATTATTTTCAGACCCGCACACGATGCCGTTATCAAATGATTTACTGGCCACCACATTTTTAGCCGCCATGGCGACATCAGCATCATCACTTATCCAAACTGGCGCATTACCTTTACCCACACCAATGGCCGGTGTACCTGAGCAATAGGCACTGTGTACCATGCTTGGCCCACCTGTGGCTAGGATAAAGTTTACTTTTTTGTGGGTCATAAACGCGTTGGTAATGGCACGATTCGGCGGCATTTGAGGCGTCTGAATAATATTTTCATTTAAGCCATGCTGCTTCAAAATTTTCTGAATCAATAATACGCATGCTTTACCCACACCCTGTGCTTTTCGATGGCTGCTCATGATCACACTGTTACGAGACTTAAGTGCACTTAAAAATTTAAAAGTTAGTGTTTCAACCGGATTGGTCACTGGGATCATTGCAAAAACAACCCCCATGGATTGCGCCATTTCTTGTACGTTGGCATCTGAATCTTTGTCAAAACTTTGCCCAAGACCAGGTTCACCCATTAAACTGTTTGCCACTTCAATGGTGCCTAATTGGATTTTAAGCTGCTTATGCTCAGCGACACCCATACCGGACTCTTGCACGGTATCCAATGCAAAACGTTCCGCTTGATCATTAACTGCGCTTGCTACAGCAAAAATAACTTCATCAATTTTTTCTTCAGATACGTTTTGTAAACTTTTATATGCTGTAACGGCACGCTCTACCATGAAATCAACTTCAGGAATCGACGCCTTCGAGAGTAAGTTATTTTGAGTCAACTCAAGCATGGCTTGGTTTTGCTCTAATACACTGCTCATGGCCAGTGAATAAAAATCCTTTAATAGCTCAGGGTCTTCTTGTATTTGCTCAAAGCCTTTTTTATCCAATACCAAAAGTTTGCAGTCGCTATTTACAATCACATCGTACTGACTTTTTGTACCTGATAAGAATTCCTGCGCGAAAATTAATCCGTCCTGTTTAAATTCAACAGGTAGGTCCACATATCGATCTAACTCTGAGTCTCTCATACGTGCAATCAACTCTCCTTCTATCAAAATGCAGCATTTTGATAGCGCTTGCCCCTGCTGCACCAATACTGTGCTTCTAACTAATTCCTCAGAATTAAAGCAATGTTGAAACTGGACATGTGAACTTATTCTCATAGTAAGAATTCCCTTTCAATGATTTTTTGGCTTAAATTGACTGGTAATAAAAGCTGTGTTATAAACCTTTGGTTATAAAAAGTCTACAACGTAATAATATTTTAATATAATAAATAGAAGTGGTTCTCACTTAGCATTTAGGAGGAAACACCATATGGAGCGCTTAACACAGCGTGAAATGGAACAGATTTTGGGGATTTACGCCCCCTTTAGAATCAAGAACCTGTCCCTAGACAACGACAACGAAGTGCTAACCGTGCACTTAGAAGAACAGCAAAATAAGTCTCGTCGCTTATTCTCAACCGCACCAATGAAACAACCTGGTGTCATTCAGACTTGGCTGCACGGTAAAACCGGTCGCTTTGATACGGTGATTAAACTTGAGACCAATAGTAAAACCTTTTCTAAAAGTCGCCTGTTAAACCCTCCTGCCTTCATAGGCAACAAAGACAGTGGCTACACTTACCAGCTGCAGCAAACTGTTTTAATGGCTCACACTAAAAACATTGATTCTTTAAACATCAGTGCTTTATTTGGCCTAGAGCGCGCCTTAGTGAGTCAAATCATTGATGACGCGCAAGTACAACAACAAGAAAGCCAAGCCAATAGCCAATTACCTCTGGAAACGGATCCTATTTGGCGAGCCATCATCAAGCATGAGACCGGTTTTAAAACGAACTTTTCTGCACTGCGCTTTTTGATTTCAAAATTAGAACTTACCTGCATGAACAGCCAAGATGACTCAGGTGTTATCCAAAGCTCTACTGCAACGTTGCGACAATTTTTTATCAAGCATAAAAACCAATTAAAAAGTGAATACGCTCAAATTGGTGTAAGCGCACAGCAAGAAACCCAAGAAAAAGTTCAAGCAAAAACCAGCTCTAAAAAAGTCAAACTCACCAGTGAACACCCTATTTGGGAAAACATTTTAAACGGTGATATTGACCTGCTATCAAAGAACACAGGTTTAAACATGTATATCACGCAGCTTAAAGGTTTATACCGAAAAGCCGCTGACAACAAACAAGACCAGCAACAAATTGCAAAAGAGCTTTTGTCCTATTTGAAAAAGAATATGGCCAAGCTTAAACCTGAATTACTGTCTATCAGTAAAATGGTTAAACAACTTGATAGCCAAGAAAACGAAACATCGCTGCCAAGTATTGAGCACCCTGTTTGGGAAAAACTTGCCTCGCAAGAAGCCAATATTGAAAGTAGCCAATTAGCGTATAAATTGTTGCTTGTGAAAGCCCATGCTCTTGATGACAAAGCAGAAGCCAAACAACTGATCTGGCAATACTTTAATCGCAATCAGCGCTTATTAAGTGCTGAACTTAGCCAACTTGAATCTTTAATTTCCATTGCTAGCTAGGACGCATACATAATGCCAAACAACACCATTAGCATTGACAGCCAATTAACTGACTTGGCCAATACCATTAACAAAATTGAATCCGGTGAGTTTTTAATCATCGCAGCGGACGAAACCGTGCTTGAGCAGTTGCCTAGCGGCAACTGGATCGGTGGCTCGATTCCTTATTTCATGAGCGAGCAAGGTGGCTTGTGCAACAAAGAGCAGGTTTTCATTCAGACCATCAATGGTATTGAAGGCAATGCTCAGCCACGTATTACACCTTACGATGCGGGTTCTATTTCTCGCATTGCACAAGATGCCCCTGACAACGGTTTTACCGTTTGTATTTTACCAGCCGGCTCTGATGTACATACTGAGTACGCACAAAACGCACCTGGCTATGACAACATGTTCTTCAACCCAATTGTAGGCTGGATCTCTGGTGTGCATTTAGCGGAAGTCGAAGAGAAGAGTGCCAAAACAGTCTTTGGCCCAGGCGCCATGATCATGGGTGACAAAGCCGTAGCTATGCATGTGTCTTTACCTGAAAAACAAATGGCCAACATCAATATCATTAACTTATTTGAGCAAGGTTCTGGAGACAAAATCAGTTTCCCGAAAACAGCTTCAAATGTTGATAGCTGTTTAGTAAACGGCACTGAAACGTCTTTCAGTGATTACGTTGCCCAAAACAACATTGATGTTCGCTTGCCTCTAGTTGCCGATTATAACGGCATCAACGTAAATGTAAGTATTCAGGATGCCAGCAAGCAAGAAGTTGCGTTATACGCACCTGTGTTTGAAGGGGTTGAATATCAGTTTGCTACACCTGTAGCGGATTATGTATCGGCGTTTGATCAAGCCATTAAAACAATGGACACAGAAAAATCAGCGTTTAGCTGCAACTGTATTTTGAACTACTTGTATTCTGAGCTTGAAGGCAAAAAGACCGCTAACTTAACCGGGCCAATTACATTTGGAGAGATTGCTTACCAATTGCTTAACCAAACATTGGTATATATGACGTTAGAGAACCAGTAAGGCCACTGGGTTTCAATTTGAGACGTTTGATTTGTTGTTTTAACTTAATGAGTAAATGAACATTTACTCATTAAGTCTTTGCCCGCACATGATGCGGGCTTTTTCATGAATGCAGAATTACTTCTCTGCACGACCCATAAACTTACGATCTTCAACGTTTACTTTAATTTTTTCGCCGGTAGAGATATGTTCAGGCACCTGAACAGTCAAACCCGTTGATAAAATAGCAGGCTTAGTACGCGCTGTAGCAGAACCACCTTTTAGTGAAGGATCTGTTTCTACGATCTCAAGATCAACTGTAGACGGTAAGTCCAACGCCACTGGCGCATCATTTACAATCAGCACAACCACACCTTGAGTGTCTTCTTTGATGAACAGTAGCTCATCTTCAATGCTTTCTTTGTTTAAGCTGTACGATGAATAGTCTTCGCTATCCATGAATACGTACTCGTCACCGTCCGAGTATGAGAACGTTACTGGGCGACGCACTAAATCAGCCAGATTCAACATGTCTGAATCTTTAAAGGTTTCATCAATCTTGTTGCCTGTTACCACATCGTACATGCGCATGCGGTACAAACTACCACCAGCACGGCCTTGCGGTACTGAGCGTTCAATGTCTTTTACAAAGTAGACGCGATCATTAAAGTCTACGGCCGCATTCTTTTTAATATCACCGGCTTTTGGCATATTCACTTACTCTTTTCATCGTATCAAATAAAATTCTGGCCGTAGTATAAAGGCGCAGCTCACTCCTAGACAAGCCATAGAGCGCACATTGGCCTTGGCTAAAACAGAAAAACCGAGAAACAGCCCTGCTATCTCTCGGTTTTGTCTTATCACAGCCAATCGTGTTACGCAGAAGCTAGTAAATACTAACCTCTGCCCACTAGGTCACGAGAAATCACCTCTTTCATGATTTCCGATGTGCCTGCGTAAATACACTGCACACGGGCATCTACATAGAATCGAGAGATCGGATATTCCACGGTATAACCATAACCACCAAACAATTGCAGGCATTCGTTCACCACCTTGCATTCCATCTCAGTGGCGCTTAGTTTCAAAATAGAGGCCTCTTCCGTACTCATATTGCCTTGGCGGTATTTCGTTTTGCATTGCTCGATATAAGCACGCACTAATTCCATTTGGGTTTTCAGCTCCGCTAATTTAAAGCGCGTATTCTGAAATTGAGCGATGTTTTTGCCAAACGCTTTGCGCTCTTGCACGTAGTCGATCGTCAATGCCAGCGCACCATCTGCCGCCCCCATGGATTGTGATGCCACACCTAAACGCTCTCTTGGCAGCTCTTGCATCAAATAGGCAAACCCTTTGCCTTCTTGACCTAAAATACAGCTGGCAGGTACACGCATATCTTCAAAAAATAACTCAACCGTGTCTCCGGCGTGCTGGCCAATTTTTTCAATCTTTTTACCACGGGAAAAACCAGGGGTTTTGCTATCCACCAAAAACAGGGAAATACCTTTAGAACCTGCTTTCACATCGGTTTTAGCACATACAATAACCACATCTGCCTGACCACCATTGGTAATAAAGGTTTTGCTGCCGTTAATAATGTAGTCATCGCCATCACGAACGGCCGAAGTGCGCATGCCCGCTAAATCACTGCCTGCGCCAGGCTCTGTCATAGCAACCGCACCCACAGCTTCTCCAGTGACCATTCTTGGCAACCAGTAATCCTTTTGCTCTTCGGTTCCAATATGAAAAATATAAGGCGCCACAATATTACCGTGAATATTTAAGCCTCCAGTAAAGCCACCAAAACCCAACCTTGCAGACTCGTGCAACAAAATTTGGCTAACTTCAAAGTCTGCCCCTGCTGCACCGTACTTCTCTGGTAAATCAACACACAGCAAACCCGCTGCCCCTAGTGTGTTCCAAAGTTCGCGAGGCGTGCCTCCGTCTCGCTCCCATTGCTCATAATGCGGTACCATCTCTTGCTCTAACGCGCGCTTAATCATGTCGCGAAAAAGTTCTAATTCTTCTGTACTGGCTTGATTGGAAAGATCAACGTGTGTGTTCATAGTGCCTCTATTTTTTATTGTTTAGGGTAACCCGTATCTAATACGGTCATTTCCCTATTTCAGATGCATAAATTGTGTACACAGTGTGAAGATTTCATATTTTTAAGGCAATGAGAGAAGAGGCCAAATTCAGCCACCTCGGTGTAAGATTTTGCTAAAAGCCTTACCTTAAAAACAAAGTTAAAAAGCTATAGGCAATAAAAAAGCCTTATTAAACAATAAGGCTTTAAAAGGCAGGAAATGTATTTATCAAAAACCGAACAATACTACGGTTTATAGCTCTTGCGAGATAATCACACCCACTTTAGAAATGCTTGAGCTCACAGCACCGGAATTACCTTCTAAGTCCCCAGCTTTAGCATTACCCACACCGCTTTTACTGATGCGTGCGGTAATCACAACATTATCGAATTCGCTTAAACGTAGGCTATCCATCATAGCCATGCTGTCATCCAACATCACCGTCACAGGCCAAGTTTGTACATTTAGCCTTTGTACGGCTAACGGCATTGGTGGGCCACTTTGTGCTTTGGCTAATACAAATAAGTCAGCGTCTTTTGGCAGTTTTGCTTTTAAATGATCAGCAATATCAACCGTAATGCTGATGCGGGCCTTAATGCTATCCGCTATTTCTTTTTCAAGTTGCGCTAACTGCTCAGGGCTTAATAAGCTCTTAGCCTTAGTAATGCCGTTTGTGATAGCCGAAGTATTTGGGTTATTTGGATTCATCAGTTTTAACAAACGCTGCCAATAACCAACCGCTGCTAAATAATTTTCAGATTCATAAGCGGCCACACCCAATAAACCTAACGAGGTATTATCACGGGGGTTAATAGCCAAGGCATCTTGCAATAAAGACTCGGTGGCTTTATCTAGCTTACGACCATTGGCAAAAAACTGGGCTTGTGCCAATTGCGCTAAGGCAACGCCTTTATCTTGTGTGGCCTCTGGCGCTAAGTTTTGCAGCACACCAGTAAAACCAACAACCGCTTGATTAAAATTACCCACATCAAAATTAAGTCGGCCAATTAAATACCAAAGCTCCACGTCTTTAGGGGTTTTTTCCACTTGTTCATCAAGTCGCTCCAATAGATCAAGCGCATCTTGTTTTTCAAAGCCAGCTTGAAAACTGCGTTTTAAAGCCGATGCTATTTCAACTTCATTTTCAGAACCTAACTGGTTGTATAAAAGCACACTGCTGATAACGATAGACACGGCCATGACTGGCATGATCCATTTGCCACCTTCGTGATTAGTGGTGTTTTTTTGTTTTTCAGTATCTAACAACAAGTTACGTTTAACTTCAGCCACTAACGAGTTATAGGTTTCTTCTGTAATGCGGCCATATTCTTTTTCTTGCTCTAAATCGTGCAGCTGGTTTTTATAAATATCCACGTTGGCGCTTTCGCGTACCAAGTCACCACGACGCATGACCACCATATAGGGAATAAAAACAAACCCAATGGCAATCAACATCAATACACTGGCACCCATCCAAATATCAGACATACTACTTATTCCCCTTTGGATTTATCTTCGGTGTTTTGATTCAGTAACGCATCAATACGGGTTTCTTCATCATCACTGATGACTTCTTCGTTTGTACTATTTTGCTCAGCTTTTTTAGCTTTGCTACGACGCTGCAATACAACCACAGCAAAGATGAACAATGCCAAAACTAACAACGCCACAGGGCCGTACCAAAGCGCCACTGTTTTTTCATTCAGAGCTGGGCGATACAATACAAACTCACCATAACGATTCACCATGAAATCCACGATGTCTTCGCCTGTTTTGCCAGCTTTAACTTGGCTGTAAAGCTCACGACGCAAGTCACCTGCGATCATGGCGTTACTATCCGATAAATTTTGGTTCTGACATTTAGGGCAACGTAACTCTTCTGCCAACTGCCTAAACAATTGTGCACGAGTAAGGTTTTCAACCTCATCGCCTTGATCAAATACATACTCATGGCCATCCACAATGGCCAATGAAAAACTTGACGTCACACTTAAACACAGTGCAATAAAAAATAACTTCATAACACTAAACTCTTATTGAGAAGCCGCTTGAGATTGGCTTTGTTGTACATTCGCGTTTTGGTTTTTCGCTTCTAGTTGTAACTCATTCCAAATCACTTCTAATGGCCCCCAGTTACCCTGAGTAATTGGCCCTTGGTGTTTATGACGTACCACACCCTTAGCATCCACAATAAAGGTTTCTGGTGCACCGGTTACCCCTAGGTCCATGGACAACACGCCTTCTTCATCGTCTACTGAAAATTCGTACGGGTTGCCTAAATCTTTAAGCCATTTAAGTGCTGACTTATTATCATCTTTATAATTAACACCAATGATCGAAATGCCTTGCTGGGCTAATTGAACCAAAAACGGATGCTCAACCTTACAGCTAATGCACCATGTGCCCCATACATTCACCAAACGCACCTTGCCTTTTAAATCGTCCAGCGTTTTTTCTTGTTCCGACATTAATGTTGGTAAAGAAAAATTTGGAAACGGTTTATCGACCAAAGCAGATGGCACATCCTTAGGGTCAAGGTATAAACCTCTCCATAAAAAGAAGCCCAACAAAAAGAAAATTGCTAATGGAACAAATAGAGCCCAGCGTTTCATGTTAGATCCGTCAAAATGATAATTAAAAGTTACTTACTTAAACGATAGCGTCTATCTGTTACTGCCAGTAATCCACCAAGCGCCATAAATATAGCCCCTAGCCAAATCCAACGAACAAACGGTTTGTAGTGAATGCGCACAGCCCATGCATCCCCTTCAAGTTTTTCGCCTAAAGCAATGTATAAATCACGGAATAAACCGGCGTTAATATCCGCTTCCGTCATGACATTACGCTGTACTTTATATTGGCGTTTTTGCGGCTTCATGGTGGTGAAATACTCACCCTCATCAAACACGCGCACCTGACCTTCGTCTGCCATAAAGTTAGGACCAGGCACTTGTTTTACCCCATCAAAAATAAAGTGGTAACCAGAAGCGTCAACAGTGTCCCCAGGTGACAATCGCACGTCGTGTTCTTGTGTATAGTTAGAAACAATACAAATACCCATGGCCGTAATGGCCACCCCCATATGAGCGATGATCATGCCGTAATAGCTGGGTGATAATTTTTTAAAGCCAGCTAGGCGACCTTTTTTACCCTTGGTTTTACGATATACGTCTAACAGCATGGAGCTGATAACCCAGCTGGAAATCGCCACACCAAACACTAAGGTCCAACTGAACGCCACCCCATAAATAAATGGGAAGGCAAACGATAAAATCACAGTGAATAACGCCGCAGGCCAAAGCTGACTGGCTAACCAAGTAGCCTGCGTATTTTTCCAGCGACTAATGGCGCCCAAACTTAAAAACAACATTAACACGGCCATTAATGGCACAAAGAACATGTTAAAGAATGGCGCACCTACGCTGATTTTTTCTGAGAAAAAGTAATCCGCAATCATTGGATACAGTGTACCCAGCATCACAGTGGCACACGCCACCACCAATAAAACGTTGTTTAGTAGCAACAAGCTTTCTCTGGAGATAAACGAAAATCTTACTTTAGCCACAACCGTGGGTGCTTTAATGGCGTACAGCAGTAGCGAGCCGCCAATTGAAATAAACAACAAGGTTAAAATAAACAAACCACGACCTGGGTCGCTGGCAAATGCGTGCACACTGTTTAGAACACCCGAGCGAACTAAAAACGTACCCAATAAACTTAAAGAAAAAGCAAAGATGGCTAACAACACAGTCCAGCTTTTAAAGGCCCCACGTTTTTCGGTAACGGCTAACGAGTGAATCAAAGCGGTACCCACTAACCACGGCATAAATGACGCGTTTTCTACTGGATCCCAAAACCACCAGCCGCCCCAGCCAAGCTCGTAATACGCCCACCAACTGCCCAACGCAATGCCCACCGTTAAAAATGCCCATGCGATGGTGGTCCAAGGTCGGCTCCAACGGGCCCAAGCCGCATCTAAACGACCACTTAATAATGCTGCAATGGCAAAAGCAAACGCCACAGAGAAACCCACATACCCCATGTACAACATAGGTGGGTGTACGATCAAACCAAAGTCTTGAAGTAACGGGTTTAAGTCGGCGCCATCAGCAGGCACATTCGGCAACAAACGTTCAAACGGGTTTGAAGTGAACAGCGTAAATAATAAAAAGCCAACGCTGATCAAACCCATTACAGCTAATGCGCGTGCAAGAATATCAAGCGGCAGATTGCGAGAAAAAATACTTACGGCCAATGTCCAAGTGGATAATAAAAACACCCACAATAACAACGAGCCTTCGTGGCCACCCCATACCGCAGACACTTTATATTGAACCGGCAGTAAACTATTGGAATGGTTAGCGATGTACGCCACGGAAAAATCATCATTAACAAAACTGATGACTAAAAATAGAAACGACAATAATAGAAAAGCAAACTGACCCCATGATAATGGGCGTGCCATTAACATCCATTGCACACGGCCCGTAGCCGTACCCATAAGCGGCACTAACGCCTGCAAACCGGCAAACACAAGAGCAAGTATAAGCGCGTAGTGGCCCAGCTCAGGTAAAACAGAAGGTAACATAAAAATATCTCCAGGCCGTGGCTAGTCGCGTGCGCTTTCTAGTGCTGGCTTACCTTGGTTATGGGCTTTTTCTAACGCGTCCGCCACTTCTGGTGGCATGTAGTTTTCATCGTGTTTCGCTAATACTTCGCTGGCCACAAATTGGTTTTCATCATTGATTTCACCCAATGCCACAATGCCCTGACCTTCACGGAATAGGTCTGGCAAAATGCCGGTGTAACGAATGGTCACTTCCGCTTTGCCGTCGGTTACATCAAATAAAACCGTTAGATCATCGGCAGCACGCTTCACACTGCCTTCTACCACCATACCACCAGCACGTAAGGTGCGATGTTTAGGTGCTTCCCCTGCGGCTATCTGTGTTGGGGTGTAAAATAAGTTAATGTTTTGTTTGAGGGCCACCAGCATTAAGCCAACCGCTAAACTGATGCCTGCCAACATAAACAAAATAATGAATAGTCGCTGCTTGCGTTGTGGATGCATTACTTCTGCTCCCGGCGTACTTGACGCTCGATATCTTTAATAATTTTTTTACGTTTTAACACTGGGCTAATAAAGTTTGTCATGACAATAACTGCTGCAATGCCATAACACACCCACACATAAAACCCGTGGCCGTTCATATGAATAAAACTGGAAAAGCTGTCAAAGAACATTATTGAGCATCCTTTTTAGTAACGGCTTTATTTGTATCAATTAGGTGTAAGACTTTTTTTACCCAATTAGTTCGGCGCTCACGCCATAAAATTTCATTTCGTGTGCGAGCAAACACCCAAACCGTAAACAAGCAGTAAAAACCAATAATGGTCAGCACAAGTGGAATGAACATTTCTGTGGCCATGCTGGGTTTTTCTGTAAGGGTAATGGTGGCTGGCTGATGAAGCGTGTTCCACCATTCTACTGAGTATTTAATAACCGGAATATTAATGCTGCCCACAATGGCTAATACCGCGGCCGCTTTGTTGGCTAACTCGTCATCTTCAATGGCGTTGTAAATGGCCATCACACCCATGTATAAAAATAATAAAATCAGCATAGAGGTTAAACGTGCATCCCACACCCACCATGTGCCCCACGTGGGTTTACCCCAAATAGCGCCGGTCAATAATGCAAGGATCGCCATGCTAGCACCAATGGGCGCCACCACTTTGCCCACCACAAATGACATTTTCATTTTCCAAACCAAACCCACCAAGCCAGCCACTGCCATTAACATATAGGCACTTTGACTTAAAAGGGCTGACGGCACGTGGATGTAAATAATGCGAAAGCTATTGCCTTGCAAATAATCCGCAGGGGCAAACGCTAAGCCCCACACCACACCAGTTGCTAACAGCGCAATGCCAGAATATAAAAACCACGGGCTCCACTTCAAACTGATTTCATAAAACCACTTTGGCGAACCTAACTTGTGATAAAGCTGCTTTAATCTAGACCACATATTTATTTTTCAATCTTAATTAATCTTTTACAAAAATGGTTAACGGGCTATGGAAATACGCAATGCCGCAGCGCCCGCAACCGGTGCTACAACAAACGTTAACGCTAAATACGCACCTAAAAACGCTAGGTGCCCCATATAACTATTGCCATCCACACCGCTTTGCACAGCGCTGGCGGCGAAAATAAGAACCGGTATGTACAAAGGCAAAATAAGCAAAGGCATTAACATGCCGCCTTTTTTAAGCCCCACGGTTAATCCGGCGCCAATGGCACCCAATAAACTTAAAATTGGTGTGCCTAATAATAATGTGAGCACCAGAGGGATAAACCCACCTTCAGGCAAACCCAGCATAATGCCTAACAGTGGCGCCATTAATGCCAACGGCAAACCCGACACCAACCAATGCACCAATACTTTTACCAGAACCATTCCCATGGTCGCTGATGGCATCAATAACATTTGCTCTAGGCTGCCGTCGTCGTAATCACTTTTAAATAATAAATCCAAGGATAAAAGCGTGGCCAACAAAGCCCCCACCCAAATGACACCTGCAGCAATTTGACCTAAAAATTTTGGATCCGGTGTGACCGCCAATGGAAATAAACTGCTCACCATTAAAAAAAACATCAGCGGGTTTAATAGTTCACCGCGATTACGAAACGCAATTAACAGGTCTCGTTTTAACAGCGCCATCAAAGAAGCGTTCATACATTAAGCTCCTTCGATGCATTTAATGTTTGCTGTGCTAGCACACCTAAATCTAATGTGGTCACTTGAGCACTAATATCATGGTGCGTGGTTAAAATAACCAAACCGCCATTTTTTGCGTGCTCGATGATGACTTGCTCAAGATCCTCGACACCGGTTTTATCAATGGCGGTGAATGGCTCATCTAATATCCAGATTTTTTTATCTTGCAAAAACAATCTTGCCAATGCCACGCGGCGCTGCTGCCCTGCGCTTAAACCTTGTGCTAATAAATCTTCATAGCCTTGTAACTTAACCCGTTTAAGTGCGGCAAAAATAGCGGCTTGGGAAGCTAAAGGCGCATGAAACCTAAGATTTTCTTCAGGGGTTAAGTTGCCTTTCACCCCCACACTGTGACCTAGGTATAAAAGCTCTGAGCGAAATTCATATAGCGCTTTTTCCATGGGCTTAGCGTGAGCCATGTTTGAGCCCTTAAAACTCATGTTTCCTTCAAAGCTTGCGCTCAGGCCCAGCAGTATGCGCATTAACGTGCTTTTGCCCGCGCCGTTTGGGCCGGCTATGCGTACGATTTGGCCACTGCGAAAATCGAAGTCTAAATCAGCGAATAAAATGCGGTCATCACGCTCACAAAATAACCCACGAGCACTCAAACACACCGCTTCAGAAGCGGCCTGTTCGTTATGGTGATGCTGTGTGGCTTGAGATGTCATAAATCACTTATTTATTAGGCGTTTGCAAAGAGTTTAGCTTGAGCTTATGGAACAGCGGCCGATAACTAATGGGTCGACCTAACGCCAAATCTGCTTATTTTTTAAAACTGGGGCGCATTATATACAAATGTTGCCCCTTCGGGCAGCTAACTAGCGCTTTGAAAACCAATGAAACTACCTTCTGGCCAAAATTCCCCTCAGCCTAGCTCGGTTAATCCGAGCCAGAAACCTGCTGTGGAAAAAAGCAGCGCTCAAGCTGCTCAAATACTGGCCAAATTGGACAATACTTGGGTCAAAGTTGAAAAAAGTGAACCCCTCACAAAAGAGCAAAGTCAGCAGGCATTAAACAAAAGTGCATTAAATGGCCAAAAGCCAGCTTCAAGCTCGTCACCTGATACTGTCAGCAAGCAGGCCCAAACGGCTCAAAACCCAAATAACAGCTCTCGTCAGGCCATTGTCCATAGCCAGTTAAAGGGTCAAAACACTGAATTAGCCAAACAAACTCATCATCAGCCTGTTTCTTCGCAGCCACTAAACGAAGCCGATGTAAAACTGGCCGCACAACTGAACACCTTAAAATCTCAGATTCAGGCGCTTGCCAATAATCAAGAGACTCAACTCAAGCTCACCCTACTCACACTGAAACACAATAGCGGCAGCATTCGCTTGTTAAGCCCTACCAGTTACCCTGTAAACACTGAGGTTTTAATTAAACAAGACGCTCAAGGGGCCTGGGCATTACACAAACCCGCTAGTAACTTCAGCCTAAATAGCTTCGCGTTAAACCACGCAAGTATACTGAGCAAACCTTTGGCTTTATTTGATATCCATCAAACTCAGTCGCCTCAGTTAAACGTATTAGATAAACTGAACATCCAATTGCCTAAGCTGACACTCAGCAGCACACTGGCACCCAACTCTCAAAATATTCAAACCGCCATCAAAACATCTGGGCAATTTTTTGAGCAACAACTTCGACAAGCGCTCTCAATAAATAATAAACCTGAGCAAAATACCGCTGCGGTTTATAAAACAACTCAAATTTTAAGCTCTACAAATAGTGTAAATACTGCCGGCGCTCAAGGGTTACAAAATGCAATTCCTGCCAGCATTCGTAGCGTGTTTACGACCCCATCAATAACACCGACAGCACAGAGCAATACAGCAGGTGCTGAAAATTCAGCCAACAATAATACGCAAACCAACACACAAGCTAGTACCGCCATTGGCCAAAATTTTAATGAAAAACTGAAACAAGTAGAGTCGCAAATAAATAAATGGGTTCAGCAATTATTACCCAGCGATAAAACCGCCAGCCAAGCTCAGTCGACAAAACAAGTTAATATTAACGCTCAAGTAAATCCCCCTCAGGGTGGCGCTAGCCAAAACCAATACCAACAATCTTTAAATATTAATACTCAGGCCTCACTAACTAATAACACAGGCGCCAATACTACAAATACAGCCAGCAACCAAGACATGAAAGCTTGGTTAATCAATAGCCAGCAGCAACTGGTTACACAAATGATAAACAATGCTCAAAGTTCAAACCCACAAGATAAACATCAAGAGCAACAAAACAAACTGCAACAGCTGTCATCTTTATTTACTTTGTTATTACAGCCAAAAACCACCAGCTCAGATAAAGCCATCAGTATTTGGCCCAGTAATTTAAGCGCTCAGCAGCAATTAACATTACTGCTTGCGCAGCAAGCACCTGTATTAAGCAGTACTCAAAAAGAGCAAGACGATATCTCTCGTTTATTGCTTAATATTAGCCAGCAACTCAATCGTCTTCAGGGCGAGCAAGTTAATAACCGCTTACACCAACAGCAAAATCCTGAGTCCAATCAATTGCAAATGTCTTTGCCTTATCTGCACGAAGAACAAGTGCACTGGTGCCAAATGGAATGGCAAGGAGAACAGCATACCCAAGAAAACCAAGAGCAAGCGTTTAGCTGGCATTTGGTTTTGCGTTTTGCTCAACATCAAAACACCGCCTTTGCCATTGAAAGCCAAATGATGCAAAACCAGTTGCACATTACTCTATGGGCAGAGCAGCAAGATCAATTAAAACACCTACATCAACATATGAATGTGCTGCAAAAACGCTTAACAGAAACAGGTTTTAATGTGAGCAGTTTAAAAAGTAAACACGGCATGCCGCCGCTAAAAAACAACCCCATAAGCTCATCCTTAGTGGACGTACACACCTAATGCTAAAAACAATAAAGGAGCCATCATGAGCTACGATTTTTCAGATAAAGACCAAGCCCTTGCCCTGTGTTATGACGGCGGCGAAGCCCCTGTGGTGTCGGATCACCGATCTGGCTTGGCTGCACAAACGCTTATTGAAAAAGCTTTAGAAGCCAATATCCCTATTTATGAAAACCCGCAGCTGCTAGAGCAATTAAGCCTATTGCAAATCGGCGATAACATCCCCCCTGAGTTATATCAGCTGGTGGCCGAGATCCTCGCCTTCGCGTTTTTCATTCAAGGCAAAGCCCCAGAGGGTTACGGCGCAACTTAAAACCAGCAAGCTATTACAGCTGACAGCGCCCTATTGTTTAACAAGCAGAGTAGGCAATTTCACCTACACTTAATACATACTATTTTCTGGCCGTTATTATGCTGGGTTACCTGTACTCATCTGCCTATGGTTGCTGCCTACTAGCGATACTCGCATTAAGCTTTTTTGTCATCTCTCGCAACTCTCCTAATATTCACTGCTCACGGCTTTGGTTTTTATCTTTTGTTAGCTTCAGCATGGCCATGGCACTGATGTTTGTGCGCGGCCTAGGCAATGAAAACCCTTGGCTGATAGCGGTTATTAACCTGCTCATGTACACAGCGTTAATCACAGATTATTTTGCCATTAGCCTTTGGGTTAAAAAGCGCATCCATTTTCCATTAATGTATACCCTAGTCACCACTGTCTTTTTAATTCATATGTTCTATTTATTTATTGAAGACAACATTCAAGTGCGTGTATTTTTGATTCGCGGCTTTTTTATGCTGATCTCTTACGCCTGCTTTTATCAAATTATTTCTGGCAACATCCAACGCAATATTGGCCATAAGTTAGCGGCTTTATTTTTATTATTATTAAGCTTGACCAATGCCATCGCATTTATCGGTTTTTTGCGTATTGATGCCCACAGCCAAGGTATTAATGCAGAGGATTTTTATCAGCTTACCTCCACCCTTATTGTATTGAGCGCCACCCCCATGTTGTTTTCAGCGGCTGGTGTGTTTTATTTGCTGGGGTTATTACTGGATAAATTAAAAATTGAACAGGACAACGCCCAGCAAGACCCGTTAACCGGTGCTTATAATCGCCGAGGTTTTGATTTTATTTTTGACACCGAACTCAAACGCAGCAAACGCTCAGGGCAAGCACTTTGCATTGCCATTGTGGATCTGGATCACTTTAAAAGCATTAATGACAACCATGGGCACAAAGTGGGTGATAAAGTTTTAGTAAATTTATGCAAACACTTTAAAAATCATTTACGAGAAGTGGATACCGTATGCCGGCTCGGCGGCGAAGAGTTTTTTCTATTATTTACTAACTGTGAGCTTGACGATGCCTACCGCACCATTGAGCGTATTCGTACTGATTTACAGTCTCAACGTCTCATCAAAAAACAGCCTAAATTACAGGTAACAGCCAGCTTTGGTGTATGCCAAGCCAACCCAGAAACGGACGATCTAGACAGCCTATATAAACGCTGCGACAAACTGCTTTATAAAGCCAAAAGTGCTGGGCGCAATCAAACCGTCAAAGAGTTCATTCCCCATTCTGATCAGCTATACCCTCAATAACAGGCACAAAAAAACCGGCCTTAGCCGGTTTTTTTAATCTAGGGCAGTGATTATTCGATCACTAACATATTGGCGGTTGCAGTATATAAATTCCAGCAACCATCACCCATGGCGCCCACCTGCTCAATTTTCACATCGCTTAATGCATTAGCACCCAAACGGTAAGCTTCGGCTTTCATATCCACTAATAAGGTTTTTTCTTCAGGGGCTTCGCTAAACACCGTGCTTTGGCAACGTTTGCTTTGTACCAAACCCAAAGCACTGGCTTGCGACGGTGTGCTTTCAACCACTTTCACTTTCTTTTGTGCCATGCGTTTGTCACGCAAGCTTAGGTGACTAAGGTCATTACCATCAATGGTACCCGGCATAGAACTGCACGCGCCCATCATTAATAATGAAAAGATAACAATGGCCTGACTGACCACAAGAGGAAGCTTTAAGCTAAAAGGTGATTTCATGAGAATTCTTCTTTTTATTATTCGATGAAATTTCTGCGCCAAGAGTACCAGATACAGCCCTACCTAAGTACTTCAAATGCGACGACTTTTTGGTCGAAATTCGCCTTTCTTAGCTCAACTTCTTCAACCTTGGCCATTACAGGGCCTTGGTGGCACCAATGTATCAGTGCTGCCACTGCATTTTCAGAGCCTTGAGTGAAACCCTCTACTCGACCATCAGCGGCATTTCTAACCCAACCTGTCAGCCCTAAAGACTTAGCTTTTTTGGCCATGGAAACACGGTAATACACACCCTGAACTTTGCCAGATATCCATATATGACACGCTTTCATAAGGGTTATCTCACGCCTGAAAAATTAATCAGGTGGCAGCATAAATGCGTGTTACACCCAAGGTCAATAGCCCAACAAGGGGTTTCATACTCACAAAGTGGCATAGCTGTCCTACCGACTCTTGATACAGAACAACCCTAGCCATCACCGCCCCTGATAAACTTCGCCCAATTTCCAAAAAACAGAACAGCTTGCCATGAGCCAAACCAGCACCGTTAATAACATTCAATGGGACACATCACTCATAAAACGCCATGACAAAGCCGGCCCTAGGTACACGTCTTACCCTACGGCTGTGCAATTTCATGAAGGCTTTGATCAAAGCCATTATGACTTAGCCCGTCAAAATAGCTCACAAAGCCACGAAGATTTATCTCTTTATGTGCACATCCCATTTTGTGCCCATGTTTGTTATTACTGCGCCTGCAATAAAGTCATTACCAAGCGTAAAGAAAAAGCCCAACCGTATTTAGATCGCCTGTATCAAGAAATTGAAATGCGCGCATTAGGCTACCAAGAAGACCGTTTGATTGATCAACTGCACTGGGGTGGCGGCACCCCTACGTTTATCAGCCACGAACAAATGAGCGAGCTAATGGCCAAAATTGGTCAGCACTTTAATTTGAGCACCGATGAAAACCGCGACTACTCCATCGAGATTGATCCGCGAGAATTAGAAGATGACACTCTGGCCCATTTAAAAAGTCTGGGTTTTAACCGCGTAAGCCTTGGTGTGCAAGATTTTAACGAAGACGTGCAAAAAGCCGTTAACCGTGTGCAACCAAAAGAAATGACCGAAGCGTGTTTGCGCAAAGCCCAAGAATTGGGTTTTAAATCCATTAATATCGATTTGATTTATGGCCTGCCGCTGCAAAACCGCGAAAGCTTCCATGAAACATTAAAAACCGTTATTGAATTAAGCCCTGATCGCATCTCTGTTTTTAACTACGCCCATTTACCAGAGCGTTTTATGCCCCAGCGCCGCATTAATACCGAAGACTTGCCAAGCAGCGAGCAAAAACTGGCCATGTTAGAAGACAGCATTCGCCTGCTGACTGAAGCCGGTTATCACTACGTGGGCATGGACCATTTTGCCAAGCCAGACGACTCACTAGCCAAAGCGCAAATTCAAGGCAAATTGCACCGTAATTTCCAAGGTTACACCACCCACGAAGATTGTGACCTTGTGGCCCTAGGGGTTTCATCTATTAGCCAGGTAGGCGACAGCTATTTCCAAAACAGTGCCGACATAGAAGAGTACATGGCCGACATCGATCGACAAACGCTGCCCATTAAAAAAGGCCTGCTACTGAACGACGAAGACCTATTGCGTCGTGCCATTATTAAACAGCTAATTTGCCACTTTGAACTGGATTTTAACTGGGTTAAACAAACCTTTGATATTGATGTGAACAGCCACTTTAAAGCCTCACTAGAACAGCTAAAGCCCTTCATTCAGGACGAACTGGTAGAGCTAAATGCAGACAGCATTAAAGTCACCCCAAAAGGTGGCCTGTTAATCCGCAACATTTGCATGGTATTTGATGAGTATCTAACTCGCCCTCAGCACAGCGTGCGCTATAGTAAAGTCATATAGGTAGATTTTATTATGGGACGCCATGTTAGATGCACAGACTGAGATAGAGCTCTCATCCCACATTGCCACACAAACCGCCGCTGCAGCCACCATTTCAGGGCACCTGTACCGCGCAAGCTTAATTGCGCGGCGCATGGCGTTAGCCGCTAAAAACTCCCGTGCCATGGTGTTACGCGCTGGTAGTAAAGCCGCGGGGTTAAAGGTTATCAGTGATTACTTTGGCGAGCTGGCCGATAAAACTATCAACCTTTCAAACGTAATCAACTTAGCCGCCATTAGCATTTCTCAAAACAGCGTTCGTCAGTGGCGCACCCAAACCTTTTTAATGCGCATGGACAAATGCCAACAGCGCTTAGAAGAAGACCGAAAAATCCGCCAGCTTAAACCTCATATGGACGCAGGCAGTCAAACCCTGCACGATTTAAGCAGCAAACTTCAGCAGCAGCTATCTGCACTGAATGATCAATTAGCGGACATCCGCCAATTTATGCAATCAAGCTCTGTTGTGGCCGTCACCTTTCGTCTTGAAGCCACGCAGACCGGTGAGTTTCAGCCCATGTTAGAACACATGGCCAGCACCATTGACGGCTTAAGTAACGACATCAAACACCACATTACTTCCAGCCAAAACCAGCTGGCACAATTCCACATAAACTGAACCCTAGCTAAAAACAAATACAGGAAAAGCGCATGGATGCACTGAAACTTTATGACGATGGCCATCAATGGTATGTCTTCGGTCGAGACCCTGAAAAGCCAGAAAAAATCATCGACACCAACCAGTTTATGATCGTCAATGGTAAACGCTCTATCTTGCTTGATCCTGGTGGCATTGAAGTGTTCTCCACCATGCTGGCCAGTGTTTTAAAGTATGTGGACATTGAATGCATCACAGACTTATTTGCCAGCCACCAAGACCCTGACATCATTTCTTCTTTAGGCATGTGGGACCAAGTACTGCCCGACGCCTCTCTGCATTGCTCTTGGTTATGGGAAGGCTTTGTTCGTCACTTCGGTATGGATAACATCGAATACTGTCCCATTGCCGATAACGGCGGCCGCATTAATCTGGATGGCCTGGAATTGGAATTCATCCCCGCCCACTACTTACACAGCTCAGGCAATTTTCAGGTGTACGATGCAAAATCTAAAATTCTATTCAGTGGCGATATTGGCGCTGCCCTAGAGCCACCCTGCACCCCTTTATTTGTAGAAGACTTTGATCAGCACGTTGAAAAAATGCGCTACTTCCATGAACGCTGGATGCCAAGCAATGAAGCCAAGATGCACTGGCTAAATCGCGTGCGTAAACTGGATATTGAAATCATGGCCCCACAACATGGCCGCCTATTTAAAGGGGATGACGTAGGCCGCTTTTTAGACTGGTTTGAAAAGCTCAATGTGGGCACCGCTATTAAATAACAGCTTATTTTGGCGCTAACGAGCATACCGTTGGCGCCACCCCCCTCCTTTTATTACCTCCTCAGCTTTAACAGCAAAAATAGCCCAGGGTTTACCTTTTGCTTATTTGAGCATACACTTGTTCACTCAACATCTAAGATTATCGTTAAAAGTGAAAACTACAGCCCAACAAATAGACCGTTTTTTCAGTCTCTTGAACCTCAATAGCAGCATTAAAGCCTACTTTGAGCCGCTTATTCAGCAAATAAAACCCAGCTACCGAGCGGATGCTTATGCAGCCAAGGTGATTAGCCTTACCCATATTTCAGTGAACACATTTACACTGACTTTAAAACCAAGCTCAGCATGGGGGCTATTTAAAGCCGGTGACCACGTGCCTGTACACGTCATAAAAGACGGCGCCTACTTCACGCGCTATTTCACCATTGCTTCCAGCCCGCAGTTTTTTAAGCAGACAGGCTTGATTGAACTGTGCATTCGCACAAAAGGCCCTGAACACGCACAAACCAGTATTACGCAGTTTATGAAAGACACCATCCTAGCCGGCAGCAGCCTTCATCTTTCAAAAGCCACTGGCGAGTTTCATTTACACAAAAATACCCAAGAAAAAACACTGATGATTGCAGGGGGCTCCGGCATCACACCCTTTAGAGCCATGCTGCAGCAATTGAGTTTACGCAGTGAATATCGAGCGAATATCACCCTGTTGTATTACGCGCGCAAAGAAGTCGATTTTTTATTCGCACAAGAATTAGAAGATATGCAAGCGCAAGGCATTTTGGATGTGCATTTTATTAACAGCCAATCCCAAGGCCATTTTTGTGAAGCCCACATTAAGGCCTATTGCCCAGATATTCAAAACCGCCAGGCTTATATTTGTGGCCCAGGCAACATGATTGAAAAAGCCAAAGAAGTTTTATTATTAAACGGCCTACCTTTAGGCAGTATCCATGATGAATACTTCGGCCCTTCTATCAATAGCCAACAGCTAACAAGTGACAATACATTTTTAGCTCAATTTAAATCCCTCGCTGAAAGCATCTCAGCACCCAGCAATAAAAGTTTATTACATCTGGCTCAGGAGTCCGGTTTAAATCCAACGTTTGGTTGTGGCATTGGTGTTTGCCACCAGTGCATTTGCAAAAAACAAAGTGGACAAGTACGCAATATCAAAACAGGTAAGTTAAGCGATCAAGGCCCAGAAGAAATCCAACTGTGCATTAGTCAGCCCCACAGTAACGTTGTCTTGGATTTATAAGGCTAAATAAGGAACTGATATGTCTATTCAAACTGAACAAAACGCAGCCACGCAGCCACTCGACACCGATCGTTTACAAGCTTTCTCTCATGAGCTAAACGTTTTAAGAGAAAAAACCGAACAAAAAATTGGTGCCGAAGATGCCCGTTACATTCGAAAAATCATTAGCATTGAGCGCCTATTAAGTTTAAGCGGCCGTGCTTTATTAGTGGGGTTTTTAATCCACCCTGCACTGTGGGTACTGGGCATTGCTTGTTTAGGGTTAAGTAAAATCCTTAACAACATGGAAATTGGCCACAATATATTGCACGGTCAATACGACTGGATGAACGACAAAAATATAAATAGCCGTAACTTTGAATGGGACATCGCAGCCGATGCGGGTTCTTGGAAGCGTTATCACAACCATGAACACCACACTTACACCAATGTGATTGGCAAAGACCGTGATTTTGGTTACGGACTTTTACGTTTAAGTGATGACCTACCATGGCGCCCAAAAAACCTGTGGCAGGTATTCACTTACTTAAACCTAAGTTTATTATTTGAATGGGGTGTGGCATATCATGAATTGGCCGGTAACCGTGTATTCAGTAAAAAGAAAAAGTCCACAGATACACCTTTACCAATCACTAAGCAGCAACTTAAAAAAGATTTTTTTGGCAAAGCCGGAAAACAGCTTTTTAAAGATTATGTGTTTTTCCCATTAATCTGCTGGCCGGCATTTTTACCGGTATTAATCGGTAACTTTATTGCCAACTTAATTCGCAACCTTTGGACATCCAGCATTATTTTTTGCGGTCACTTCACTGAAGAAGTGCACACTTTTAGTCAAGAGAGCATTAAAAATGAAAGCCAAGCTCAATGGCATTATCGCCAGATACTCGGTTCATCTAACCTTGAAGGCTCTAAGCTGTTTCATATTTTAACTGGGCATTTAAGCTGCCAAATAGAGCACCATTTGTTTCCGGATATTCCAGCAAGGCACTATCCAGAGATGGCCAAAGAGGTACAAAACATCTGTCATAAGTACGACATACCTTATAACACTGGCTCACTGATCAAACAGTATTCAACCGTAGTGGCGCGAATTTTACGCTACAGCCTACCTGACAAAGCCGTAGCAACAGCTTAACAGCCACTTTTATATAGGGCCGTGGGATAAATGATCTCGGCCCTACTCCCTGTTTAGGCTAGCTTAAAAGTGAGAGCCCTAACCTGCCAAGCGCCATGAAATCTGATACCATCGCCGCCTCATAATAATAATCCTTTTTTTATTACCTAGGTGGTTTGCATGGCTCTGCATACTCTGGATATTGTGGCCTTGGTGGCCTATCTACTATTAATTACCGGCATTGGCTTTTACTGCTCTCGTAAAAACACCAATACAGAAGAGTATTTTGTGGGCGGACGCAGCTTTAGCGGCTGGGTGATCGGCCTATCGTTAGTGGGCACCTCTATCAGCTCCATTACCTTTTTGGCTTATCCAGGCGATGCCTTTAAAACCAGCTGGTTGCGCTTTGCACCGAACCTTATGCTGCCTATCGGCATTTTAATTGCCGCTTATTTTTTCTTACCTTTCTTTCGTCGCGGTAAAGTCACCTCAGCTTACGAATATTTAGAAGACCGTTTTGGCCCGTCTATCCGTGTATACGGTGCTATCGCTTTCATCATTGCTCAAATCGTACGTGTGAGCATGATCTTGTTTTTATTATCCCTTTTGATTCAAGAACTCACCGGCTTAAGCGCCACGTGGGCCATTATTATTGGCGGTGTCATTGTGGCCACCTATACCATTGTGGGCGGTATTGATGCGGTTATCTGGACCGATGTTATGCAAACCATCGTTTTATTATTGGGTGGTTTGTTATGTTTGTGGTTCATCGTTGATGCCCTACCTGGTGGCATGTCTCAGATATTCTCTGTGGCCAACGACTTTAACAAATTGAGTTTCAGTGTTTTAGAAGACGGGGTTTTGCAATCTGTGGGCTGGGATATTCGCTTTGATGAAAAAACCATTAGCATGATGTTATTCATTGGTTTGATTGCTTGGTTAACCGAATACAGTTCAAACCAAAATACCGTGCAACGTTACTGCGCGTCTAAATCAACCTATGAAGCCCGTAAAGCCATGTTCATTGCGGTGGCCAGTTCATTACCTATCTGGGCATTTTATATGTTCTTAGGCACAGCTCTGTTTGTATTCTTCCAACAGTTCCCTGCAGTTCCGGCCCAAGAAATGTTAGATGGCACACGTGCTCCTGAGCAAATCCTGCCGTACTTTATCAGCAATCATTTACCTGCAGGCATTGCCGGCTTAGTAATCGCATCGGCATTAGCCGCAGCCATGAGCTCGTTGGATAGCTCCATCAATGCCATTTCTACCGTGAGTGTGGTGGATATTTATCGCCGCCATTTAAAACCTGGCAAAGATGACAAACACTATTTGAAAGTGGCTTGGATCATTGCATCGGTTAGCGCTGTTTTAATGATCTGCGGCGCCATTTATTTAGCCAACGCAGAAACCAAAACCTTACAAGACACCGCCATGATTTTAACCAGCATTTTAGGTGGCGGTTTACTGGGTTTGTATTTAATCGGCTTCTTTACCAAACAAGGTGACGCTCGTGCGGCATGGGCTGGCTTAGTGAGCACAATGGTATTCACAAGCTGGACACTGTTAAGCAAAAACAATTTGCTGCCCGACAGCTTAAGTGTGCCGTTTGATTTGTATTACACAGGTTTTGTAGGCAACGTGGTTATGTTTGTGGTCACCTACTTCTTGGCAAATACTTGGCTAAAAAGTAAAAAAGACTTAACCGGCTTGACCGTTTGGACAAAATAAAACCCCACCTGAACGTGACTAAAGTTGTCCAACCAGCGGACAATTTTTAAACGTTTAATAGATGATTCCACCATAAAACAAGCACGCTTTTAGTGCTTGTTTTACTTTGCATACCTAATTGCAGTAAAAGCCTTGCCAAAGAAAATCCCTCAACTAACTTTCTAATAACCATATTATTTTTATTAGATTAAAAATGCGCTTTAAAACTCGAATTACCACCTACTCTATACTTTTGGCCATCATCCCGATGATGGTTGCCAGTATTATTATCGGTGAACTTTCCTATGAGTCAGGGCAAGCATCGTTAAACAAAGAAGTGCAAAACAACCTTGAGTCTCGTCGAAATCTCAAAAAAGCGGAGGTCGAAGGTTACATACAAACTATTGAGAACCAAGTTATCAGCCAAGCTGTTAGCACAATGTTTGTGGATGCCAGCAAAGCATTTATACCTGCGTTCAATAATTATTTAATCGAAACAGCCAGTAACGAAGTTGATAATCAGCAAAAGCTGGCACGTTATTATGAGCAGGATTTCCATAAAACCTATCAAGAAAAAAACAACGGAAATTCATTAAACATTAACCAGCTTAAACAAAGTATCTCTCCCACTGGCTTAGCATTACAAGGGGCTTATATTGGTGATAACCCTAACGCTCTTGGCTCGAAAGATGCTCTAAATCAGTATGAAGATGGCTCAACCTATAGCGTCACTCACCAATACTATCACCCGGGTATTCGCAGCTTTTTAAGCGCCTTTGGCTACTACGACATATTCATTGTTGAACCCAATAATGGACAAATTGTTTACAGCGTATTTAAAGAAATGGATTACGCCACCTCTCTCGTATCGGGGCCTTATCGTGAATCAGGCTTGGCTAATGCCTACAAGCTTGGTAAAAACTTAACACACGGCACAGCCGCCTTTACCCAGTTTGAGCCTTATACCCCATCCTATGAAAGCGCTGCCTCATTTGTTGCCAGCCCCATAATGGAAAACGGAAAGCTACTTGCGGTGCTTATCTTCCAAATGCCAGTGGACGCTTTAAATGCCATCATGACATTCTCAGGAAAATGGCGAGAAAATAATATGGGCGAGAGCGCTGAGATTTATTTAGTGGATAAATCCAAACACATTTTAAACGACAGCCGTTTTTATGCAGAAGACAGCAACGCCTTTATTGATACACTGACAAAAAGCGGATTTGAAACAGACACCATAAACAACATCAAAAATAAAGGCACCACAATTGGCCTAATGCCCGTGAAATCCCCAGGGATTGAGTCCGCGTTAAAAGGCAGTACAGGCTTTGATATTTTTAACGATTACCGAAATATTCCCGTTGCATCGGCTTATGGGCCAATTAATGCGGGTAATCTTGGCTGGATTATTTTAAGTGAAATTGATGTATCAGAAGCCTATGCATCAATTGAAGAATTAAAAACATCCATCATCACCAGTGTCGTTAGTTTTTCAATTATTGCGCTCATCTTATCCATTGCAATCGGTTGGCATTTAGCACGCAAAGTCACCATTCCCATCGAAACGGTAAGCTCAGCTGTAGAAGCCATTGCTGAAAATCAGGACCTATCTCTTTCTGTACCCACGGCGGGTGACAAAGAAATACAAACTCTAGGGGCGTCCGTTAACTCACTGGTGAACAGTTTACGCAGCAGCATTGATCAGGTTAAACAAACAGCGGACGGATTAAGAACCTCTAGCCAAAGCATGGCAAAAATGAGTAATGAGATGAGCAGTAGCATTCAGCATCAAGAAAAAGAATGCGCGCTAGTGGCCACCTCGGTGACCCAACTGCACGGCACCGCAGAAGAAGTGGCCAGTAATGCTAACAATACTGCCGATGAAACCCAGCAAGCCAAAAATGTTGCGTCAGAAAGTTTTAATATAGTAAGTCGCTCTAGCCAAGCCTCCATAAAGTTGGCTGATGAACTGACAATAGGTAAAGATATTTTATCCCAGGTGGCAAAAGAGAGTGAGCAAATAAGTGCCGTATTAGATGTGATTAACGGCATTGCCGAACAAACCAATTTATTAGCGTTAAACGCTGCAATAGAAGCGGCTCGTGCAGGTGAGCAAGGTCGTGGTTTTGCCGTGGTAGCGGATGAGGTTCGTCAACTAGCCCAACGCACACAAAGCGCCACTACTGAAATAGAGCAAATGATCAGTAACCTACAAAGCAGCAGCGGGAAAGCCGTAGAAGCCATAGATAAAGGCAATGACATGGCGGACGAATCTGTTGAGTTTTCAAAAAGCATTGATGAATCTATCCATAAAGTCACAGATATTGTCAGTAAAATATCAGACATGAATCTACAAATAGCCACCGCCAGTGCTGAACAAACATCTGTTGTTAGCGAAATGAATAACAGCGTGAATAACATCAATACTGCTGCCGGTAACAATGCTCAGCAAGCCGAACAGCTAACGGAAATGGCAGAAAAACTACAAGGCGTCTCCAATAGTCTGCATGACTCTATCAATCGCTACACGCTATAATTTCAAATATGTAATGTGTCAGCCCCACCTCTTTACTAAATGTTTAGCCGAATGACATAAAGAAACACCTAAGCTCAAAAAGCTAGGTGTTTTAAATTGGGTTAACTATTTTTAAGTCTCACATTTAAGCAGACTGAATAATCTCATCCTCCTGTTGAGGCGCATCACTTAAATACACATACAAAACAGGCACCACAAATAACGTTAATAACGTTGATACCAATAGACCACCAATAATGGCCCAGCCCATTGGTGACCACATACTAGAGCCACTTAATGTTAAAGGTAACAGACCGCCAATGGTGGTTACTGTGGTGAGCAGTATGGGTGTCATACGTGTTTTAGCGGCCCCCATAATGGCCGTTAACTTGTCCTCACCCTCTAATAATTTCTGGTTAGCGTAATCAATTAAGATAATGGCATTGTTTACGACAATACCCACCAAAGAGGTCAAGCCCACAAACGCGGTAAACGAAAACGTATAGCCAGTAATAAACAACGCGAAAAATGCACCGGTTGCCGCAAACGGTATAGCGCTAAATACAATAAGCGGTTGTTTGAATGAACGAAACTGTATGACCAGCACAGAGAAAATACCCAGCATGGCCACAATCAACGCTTTTGCCATGCCGCCAAAACTTTCCTCTCTGTTTTCCTCTTCACCACCCACTGAAATACTGATGCCCTTCGGCAACGTAATCCCGTTTATTCCCTCTAACACTTCATCTGTGACCTCTGCAGTATTAAAGCCTGGTTTTACATCAGAAGTGATGGTCGCGGTGCGCTGCATATTGTGATGCTGAAAACTTGGCATATTGGTTTCTAGGGTTACGTTGGCCACTTGTTTCAGCGGCACCATTACCCCAGATTGACTGCGCAACATAAGCGTATCAAAGGCGGTTAACTCAGGTTGATCCGTATCTGATGATTTTAATAAAATTGTAAAATCATCTCCGCGGGCATCTTTATATATGCCCATGGGTAAGCCCACCAAGGCTGCTCGAATATTTTGGTCAATCTGATTAATGGGTAATGCCAACATAGAGGCTTTATCCCGGTTGATATTCAATTTCAAATCAATTTTATGCTTACCAATGGCGTTATCGATATTCACCGTTCCAGAAGTTTGTCGCATGATACCTTCAACTAAGTCTGCACCTTGGCGAATGCCTGCCCAGTCTTCACCCATAACCCGAATGGCAACAGGTGCTTCAGAAGGCGGCCCCTGATTGAACTCTTTAATAGAAACTTTCACGCCCGGATATTGATTTAACTTACCTCGCAAGTCATCAATAAACGGCTCAACTACATTCAGCTTACCTTCTTTCAATTTCACCATTAACTGAGCAAAATTAGGCGTCTGCCGATCAGGGCTCACATTGTAATAAACCTGGGGATTACCTCGACCCACATTCACCATCACATCTTCAACAAATTCTTCCTGCCTAACGACCCTCTCAGCAGCTAACGCCGCCGCTTGGGATTGATAAAAACTAGCCCCTTCAGGTAAGTCTAAATTAATTAATACCAAAGGTTTTTCTGCTTTAGGAAAAAGACTCACACCAATGAATGGGAACAACATAAAGGCAATAAAAAACACAGAAAAAGCAATGGCTAAAATACGTTTAGGATGATGTAGGGCCCAACTAAGTGATTGACTGTATTGTCTCTCAGCTAGCCCATCTAAACGCTTTTGCATTTTTGTTTCTGATACATTTTTATTCTTAAGTAAACTGCTTAATAGAGGGGTTAAGGTAAGTGCTACCAATAATGATGCTAGTAAAGTTAATACAACTGTAACCGGCATAGAGCGAATAAACTGCCCTGAACCGTTTTGCATTAATAACATGGGCACAAAAGATAGAACCGTTGTTAGCGTGCCACTTAATATGGCCATACCCACTCTACTTGCACCTTTTTCAGCGGCTTGTTTAGAGTCCATGCCTTGACGTTTATAACGCAGTACATTTTCAGTGACCACTATGGCATTGTCGACTAACAAACCCAGAGCAATTACCAGCCCCACTATAGACATTTGCTGAAGCGCAAAACCGGATAAATCCAACCAGCCAATAGCAATAAAAATAGACACTGGAATGGCGGTAACCACAACAAAACTTGGCCCACGACCCAGCACCAATAAAGACGCGAGTGCAACCAATAACAAACCCTGAATCAAATTAACAAAAAAACCGGTTACCCGATTATCCACACTGATGCTTTGATCAATAATGGTATATAAACTAATTTCCTGTGGAAGCTCTGCTTTGAATACATCAACCACGCCATTCACTTGCTCGGTGACGTTAAATATATTGCTACCATTACGCTGCACCACAGATAAAATAACGGTGTTCTTTTCATTATAAAATGCGCGATAACTTGGTAACCCATCCTTAATACTAACTGTGGCAATATTGCGTAAATAAATAGGTTTACCGTTAGCTGATGAAATTACCGTACTTTTAATTTCTTCAAGGCTTTCAAAATCGCCACTGGTTAACACACTAAAGCGTCTATCACCACCATGAACATGCCCTCCAGGGATATTCAAAGAAGCGCTGTTAATAGACTGCTGAACTTGCTCTAGACTTAAACCTAATGCATGCAGTTTTGCTGGCTGCAATAAAATTTGCACTTCCAATTTGGCTTGCGCATCAATATCAACACGTTTGACGCCTGCCACTTGCTCAATGCGATTTTCTAACAGCTCACTGACTTGCCTAAGTTGAGAAAAATCACCCGAATCACTGCTCATCGCAAGCTGTAAGATACCCACTTCATTGGGCGATATTTTATTAATTTCTAATTTAACAATGCCGCTAGGGAGCTGATCACGAATACCGTTTACCGCTGCCTGAACATCATCGTATTTTTCATCGGCATCACTACCATATAAAAACTCGATATGAATTTTTGCTAAACCATCTTCAATATTAGCTTTGATTTCTTGCACGTCTTCCAATTCGTTTAACACCTCTTCTAGGGGGTCAACGACAAGAGATTCCATATCACTGGGGGTCGTACCTGGATTCACCACAATGATGTTACTCATGGGAAAGTCCAGCTGTGGATCTTCAGCTCGAGGCATGGTGAAAAACGAAACAAGACCCAGCAGAATTAAGATGGCGCCCACCAACCAAGTGAGCTGATGGTTACGAATGGCTAAGACAGGTAATTGCATGCTGATAATCCTGCTTAGTGGCTATTCGTGTGTATTAACGTAAGCGATTCATGTGTATTCAGAATCGTAATTTTGGAATTTTTTACAATAAACGGTCCACCCTCTATCACTACTCGGTCCCCTTCTTGTAAACCCGATGTGACCATGGCATTAGCACCATTCAGATAAGCGATATGGACGGTTTTTAATTTAACATCCGATTCACCGCTCACCACATACACACTTCCCTTCTGTCCATTGGCTCGAATGAATGCACTTAACGGCAATTTAGCAACCGTTTCAGTAAGGCTAGGGATAATATCGGTATGGGCAATTAAACCGGAATACAAAGGGGGTAATTGATCACCTTTAAACATGACATCTACTTCAAAGGTTTGAGAATGAACATCAGCGCGGCCTGCTATTTCTCGAACAAGTCCGTTAAATACTCGATTAGGATAAGCATCCAATTTAATCTGTGCGTGATCGTTTAGTTTTAATTTGACCACATCCACATCAACCACAGACAAACGCACACTCCAGCCTTGTTTTTCATCAGCAAATACAAATGCTTGTTCTCCAGCCTGCACCAATTCATTAGCTTCAATGCTGCGCGTTAAAATACGACCGTTTTCTGGTGCACGAATAACAGCATACTTACGATTAAAGTTGGCAATACGTAAATCCGCCTTAGCCACTTCTAAGGCTGTTTGCGCTTGGCGATTTGTCTGATCTGATGCCATATTACGCCCAGTCAGTGTGCTGAACCGATCTTTTTGGCGCTTAGCATCTGCCAAAACGGCTTCAGCTTTAGCCACATTGGCATCTATTTCCTCTAAAACTAATTTTGCTAAAGGCTGCCCTTTTTTAACAACCTGCCCTTCTTTCACCAATACACGTCCTACAATTCCTGGCACTTTAAACGCGAGCACCTGCTCTGAAACAGGTCGAACCGGCCCACTTGTAACTACTGTTTGAGCCACTTCTTCAAAGACAACCTGCGTCACATTAACTGGCACCACATGATCTATCGGTTCGGCTATATTCTCATCTGCGCTTACCGTTAGAGATAAAATAGAAATCAAAAGACTCGATATAAGTCTATGATTTACCCTAATTTTATTAGGTTCTGAATGAGATCGGACGAAAAACATAGCGGGTCTCCTGAGACGCATACGTCATATCTATAGCGCTATACCCTTCACGCTAACATACATACAATGTTGACACTGAACACATGCTAGTTTTAAATGTAAGCACTGTCAACATCAAGAAATCAGCTGCGTTATGAGCGAGTCTAATAAAAAATACCACCATGGAGATGTGCCGCGAGCCTTAATGGATGCAGCACTAATATCGATCCGTGAAAACGGTGTTGAGCAATTAAGCTTACGCGCCTTGGCTCGCGATGTGGGCATTTCGCAAACAGCCCCCTACAGACACTTCAAAGACAAAACCCATCTATTGGTTAAATTAGCGGCGGAAGGGTTTTACACCCTCGCAGCGAAAGAGCGTAAAACCCGAACACACCCTTATTCACAAGAGAATTTAATCAATGTGGGCATAGCATACGTACAGTTTGCAAAGTCACACCCTGAGCAATACAAATTAATGTTTGGCAGCAGCATTGAACATCGACGTGAGTATCAAGAGCTCATGGACGCCAGCCATGCAGCTTTCCAATGTATATTTGAACAAGTAGAGGAAGGGATAAAAACTGGTTTTTTAGTTGATAGTGACCCCGAAATTTTAGCTAAAAGTTGCTGGACCACTGTACACGGAATCGCGTCACTACTGATTGATGGTTTTTTTGAAAATGTCGATTATGATTTTGATGATTTTCTTCGCCAACAGGTCACATTTAATATCCGTGGTATTTCAAATAACCCTGAAGCCATACAGACTTAAATCGCCGGACTTTTTATGCGCTACATTAAATCCAAGGGACAAATAACGCATTTAACTTCAACCTAGTGCAATGTTTAATCAGGCTTTAGCAATCACACTACATAGCCAATTCACTGGTTTTATTATGCTTCATGTACACATGTAAACTTTAAGTTCGATTATTCGAACCTGCCCAACCCATGGTATCACCTCCAATAAAACAAAATTTACATCGTAATCTTAAACAAACAAGTGTTCTTATTTAATACAAACGTACGCAAAGCCATAATTTTGTGACGTACCCTTGTACCAGCACACTTAGAGTGAATCTTTTTTCACTTAGTTCTTTAGGCTTACTGTTTTTACAGTTTGTTTATTTAAAATACCAATAACTACCAAATTAGAGTGATCACTCTTATTAAGTCACCGCCAAAGTGTTGAACCTGTCACATTTTACCTATTAAATTTCAGCAAACAAAGGTTCAAAAAGTTAACACGAATTAGACGAGTGAACTTTAATGCACCTCAATCACGCCTGCTTACAAAAAAATTTAATAATTACTGATTAATAGGACTGCATCATGGATGAATCAAAGTCGAACGCGTTAGAAATAGGCTTAACCCTAGAAAAAGAAAAATCCATTTTTTCACCCGTGGGAATTAGCTACATTTTTGTTAATAAACTTAATAAAACAAGAACCGTATTACGAATTTTGGCGGAGGCTGTGTACCTAATAACCGTTGAAAGCCTCTTGCATATAAAATCAGTATTGCTCAGCCCGTTTGGTATAACCTCAAGACGCACCTTTGCACAAAGTATCTTTCGACTTGGACTGGGGGTCACTGGAGAGAAACTAAGAACCCGTTTTAATTTCAAAATCAAACACTGTCGTGAACGCCAATTGTTATTACTAAAAGACATTCTTGATGAAAATAAAGACACCGAATTTGGTAAGAAGCATCAGTTTTCTGATATAAAAACCGTTGAAGAGTTTCAAAAAAATATTCCAATTAATAACTATGATTCATTAGAAGCCTATGTAACTCGCCAAACCAACGGCGAATGCAATGTATTAATTAAGGATGATCCTGTTTCTTATGCCACCACAAGTGGCACCACTGGCACACCAAAATATATCCCTATTACCAAGCGTGCCCAAATTGAGTCTCATCAAAATGTTTCCCGTGTTTGGCTTCACAGTATCTACAAAGAATTCCCAAAAGCCTTTGACGGCACTATCCTAACCATTGTGTCCCCAGCTGAAGAAGGTAAAACTCCTGATGGCACCGTATTTGGTTCCACCTCTGGTCAGCTTATTTTAAGCATGAATAAAGTCATTAAAGATAAATATACAATCCCCTACGAGCTACTAACCTTAGAAAACTACGAAGCACGCAACTATTGCATTATTTTATTAGGCATTCAAAACCCAGTCACTATGCTGTCCACAGCCAATCCATCAACACTGAGTTTGCTGGCCAAACAAGGTCACCAATGGCAAGACCAACTGATAAAAGACATTGAATTTGGCCAGCTTAACCTAAAATTAGACATACCAACTGACATTCGAAACTTAGTACAAGGCGCCCTTAAATCTAACCCTAATCTAGCCGACCAGCTTCGCTTAGCCATCTACAAAGACCCAGAAAATAAACTACGCCCTCTGCACTATTGGAAAAACTTAAACCTCATTACCTGCTGGACAGGCGGTAATTCAAATGTCTTTATAGAAAGCATGAAAGAATGGTATGGCGATGTCATGATTCGTGATCTTGGTTATTTAGCCTCTGAGATTCGTGGCAGTATCCCACTAAGTAACAGCGATTCATCAGGTGTACTGACCATTGGTGAAAACTTTTTTGAATTTATTAAAGTTTCTGACATCGATAACAGCGAGCCTCATTTCTATTTAGCTGATGAATTAGAAGTGGGCGAACATTACTATATTTTCTTTACTACTAAAGCAGGCCTATACCGTTACAATATTAACGACATTATTGAAGTAACGGGCTACACCCATAGCACACCTAATATTATATTTTTACAAAAAGGTAAAGGCGTGACCAACATCACTGGGGAGAAGTTGTACGAACAACAATTATTAAGCGCTGTCTCTCAAGCAGAAAAAGTATGCGATATTAAAACCAACTTTTTTGTTTGCCAAGCCAATGCTAAGGAAGCTCGCTACGACTTTTACGTGGAGTTTTCGACTAGCCGTCTGCCTAAATCAGCCGTTGAATACTTTTTAAGTGAGATTGAAAACGATCTAATGTGTACCAATTTAGAGTACGCCACCAAGCGGAAATCATTACGCTTACAACCTATGCGTCTATTTATTTTGGGTGAAGACTCATTGGAAAATTATAAAAATTGGCGAGTAAGCGCAGGTATCCGTGAAGCCCAATTTAAAATCACTCCTCTGGTAACAGATGATTCATTCTTAGAACCACTGTCCATAATAGATACCTATGGACAAGAGGACGTGGCTTAATGTTTCGCAGCCTGATATTACTGATACCATTTATCAGCGTGATATTCAGCAGTATAGCCCAGTCTCAGGCTGCCAGCTTTGCTGACGACCTGAAGACCGGACAGGTCTTTTCCTTTAAACAAAAAGACCCTCTTTTTAGTGAGATTCTAAATAAAGAGATTTTTTATCGTTTGGATTATACCCGCTGGTTACCTGAAAAAAGTAATGGTCATGTGATTGTGTACAATCACGGTTTGCAAAGCCACCGCGCTTGGTTTAACAGCACTGCCGAATATTTACGCACCTTGGGTTACACAATTTATGCATTTGATCGTATCGGCTCTGGTACCAGCTCTGATGCCTACGCACTTGATGGCTACCTATTAGGGCTAGAAGATTTTATGCCGTTTTTACCTGACATTAATGTTGTTAAACGTCGTGGGCACATAGAGGATTACCACATGTTTTTAGACTCTATCGATTTAATGCTCGATATTGTCGAAGTCGAACATGAAAACAACCCAATTCATCTATGGGCGAACTCTTATGGAGCCAAAATTATCACACGCTATTTATTAGATGAAGAGCGTAGCAAACGAGTACAGAGTGCGGTTTTTACCACACCAGGACTATTTAGAAATAAAGACTCTATGCCCCTGCCATTTTCTAAATTAAGTTTGATAATAGGGAAGAATTCCGATCTATTCCCCTCACCCGTGACCCCTGTAAACGACGATAATGGTGCCAATTGGTTTACTAACATGAACACATGGTTATCAAAAATATCTAATGATGAGTTTTCTGTACGCCATATGACACGTAAACTGGCTTTGCAAACAAGTGCCATGGATGCAGACATTGCAGAACAATCAGATCAGTTCAATCCTCTGTTTAATAAAAAGCGTCTTTATTTATTGGTGAAAGATGATGCTATGATGGACAACCTAAAAGTAATGAAACATATTCAAAAAAACAAACAGGGTAGTCAAGTTAACATTTATCATGGCGACAAAAACCCAAAACATTTTTTGACGTTTACACCTGACGCTCAAGCTGCATTGGCAGACATACATCACTTTATATCCGAGCAATCAGGAAAACCCACTTTAACCGTACGAGTCGCACCATGAAAATAAAACAATGTAGACTTAGACTATTACACATTCCATTTGTTGTGGTTGTTAAACACAGTACAAAAACACGATCTGATGTTGAAACCATATTGGTAGAAGTAGAACTGGAGTCTGGCATCATAGGTTACGGTGAGTCCCTACCCCGTGAATACGTAACCGGTGAAAGCATAGAGAGTGTCAAAGATAGCCTGTTAAATAAAGTGTTTCCACGTGTAACGGGTACTGAGCTGTCTGGCGTTGAAGATACTATTGAATTTTTAGAAAACTTTGAATCAAACATCCCAAGCTTAGAGCCCCACGAATTATGCGTTAAAGCCGCATTTGAATTAGCATTATTAGACGCTGTGGGTAAAAGCTTAAATATATCCGTACTTGATATGCTAGGGGGGCCCAAACAAGAGAGCATCCAATATAACGGTATTGTATCTGCAGAGAACCCTGAAATGGTTGAGAAGCTATTAAAAAAGTATAAACAGCTGGGCATGAACACCGTTAAAATTAAAGTCGGCACGGATCCTGAGCGAGATTTAGAAAATATAAAAATTGCACGCAGTATCATGGGGCCGGAGGCTAGTATTCGAGTGGACGCAAACGAAGCTTGGGATTTAGAGCAAGCTAAACAACAGCTAGCAATATTGATGCAATACAATATTGAAAGTGTAGAGCAGCCCATGCCAGCCATAAATAAAGAAGACTATCCAGAGTTATTAAGCCATTTGGGTGATCGTATATACGTTTCATTAGACGAAAGTGTATGCAGCTATGGTGATGCTGCATGGATGGTTAAAAACAAAGGCGGTTCATTATTTAATTTACGGGTTTCTAAAAATGGCGGCCTGATTAACAGTTTAAAACTGCACCGCCTAGCCGCAGATCACGGTGTGCAATGCCAGTTGGGTGCACAAGTAGGCGAAACCTCGCTATTGAGCAGCGCAGGGTTAATTTTGGCTAGCCTAGTGGGAGACTGTGTTTACCACGAGGGGGCATTTGGCACCCAGCTATTGGAAAAAGACATTGTTAATCAGCCCGTTCAGTTCGGTAAAGAAGGCTGGTTAAACATCAATAAAATTCGCAATCATCCGGGTTTAGGGGTGAGTATTAATACACAAGCGCTTGAATCCCTCACTCAAGCTGTTTATACCTAAACCCAGCAATGCTCAAGTCACACCCATAGAGTAACTTTTATACTCGAAGGGTGTGGTGTCAGTCCTCGTGAGCAGTGCTATTTAGCTTTCATCTCTTTTTGAACTGAGTAGATTTCTGTAATACCAATTTTTGGCGTTAATATTTTCTAGCCGTGTATGCCTACAAACGGGTTGGTTTTTTTCTCATGACCAATGGTGCTCATAGGTCCGTGGCCGGGAATAAATTGGGTGTCTTCAGGCAAGCTAAATAAATGTTCACGTATGGCGTTGATCAATGTGGCGTGATCCCCTTTTGGGAAATCCGTACGGCCAATACCACCGTTAAACAATACATCTCCCACTACCACTAATTTAGCGCCTTCGTTATAAAACACTACGTGGCCTGGGGTATGACCTGGGCAATGTAAAACACTCAGTTCTTCATCACCTAACATTACGGTATCCCCATGCTCAAGCCAGCGGTCTGGGCTGAACATTTTAGCAGGGGGAAAACCAAACATGGCACTTTGCAGAGGCAGCATATCAATCCAGAACTGCTCTTCTTTTTGCGGGCCAATAATCGGCACACCATTTTTTTCAGCCACATCCGCCGTCACGCCGGCGTGGTCAATATGGCAATGGGTTAAAAACACAGCGGTTACTTTCACACCCAGCTGTTTGATGGCCGCTTCAATTAGGTGTAAATCACCACCTGGGTCAACCACGGCTGCCTGTTTGGTTGTGTCACACCATAATATGCTGCAGTTTTGTTCAAACGGTGTAACCGGTACAATTTTATATTGAAGCGCCATGTTTAGACCTAGGTATTCATTAATGGAGCTAGTTTACCAGCTTCAGCGGAACGACCCTAGTGCACTTTTCATAGGGCCATCATAACTTGCCCGCTCCAAACTAGCGTCACACTCATTACCCAATAAAGCGCTAGCTAATGAACCTTGGCGGTCACATGATGGCGATGGTATTGCTCTATTTGCCATAACCCTTTTTGAATTTCTTGATTTAATTGCGGATGTTTAAGCTGCTGTTTTTTCCATAATATGGCTAACAATTTTCTTAACTGCTTCATTTGCCAGCGAATTTCTGAGTACATAATTTCTAAGCGCTCAATGGCTACGTAATCTTCTTTTTTCTGCGCGCGCATCCATTCTTTGTGTTCACGTTGCAAAATACCGGAACGCTGTAAACAAAAGTGAATGCGCTGAGTCATATTACGTAACATGGCTGAACGTTTATTTTTGGGTAGGTGCGGGTTAATACTCACCACTAACCCATACAGCACGCTGTAATCATGAGTAATGCCTTCATTGGTGATTAACAAGCGGCTCACCACTTTTGGCATAGATGCATCTGGATACAAACGCTTAATGGGCCAAGGCACATCTTTAATTAAACCCACAATGGCTTTAAATACTTTGTCGCAATAAATGCCTGGGTTTAACTGTAAAATGGGCAGCAGCGCATCAAAGCCTAGCTGCTTACTGTGTAAGTCACGTTTATATAAGGCCAAGCAGGTATCAGCCATGCCTATGATTTGCCCCATGGTGCCCAGCTCCATGCCTTTTTTCGCACGGGGATAACCTGAGCCATCATAGCGCTCATGGTGCTCTAATATTGCTTTGATAATGGATGGCGGCATATTAGGAATACGCTTTAAAAGTTGTGCGCCCAATTGGGTATGGCTTTGCATGGCTTGCCACTGCTCTGGTGTGTACTCATCTTTTTTAGTCACCAGTTCTAAATCCAAATGCAATATACCAATGTCATGAATGAAGCCTGCTAAAAACACACACACACACTCATCTCGATTGGCTTTTAAACGACGAGCTATGGCCAAACTGGTGTACGCGCAAAACATGGCTTGTTTAAATAAATGCGGCATTTCATATTTTAGCACCGTCATTTTTTGCATTAACAAAGGGAACTGCTCATAAAATTCACAGGCTTTAGCAAGCAAACTGTTTAGCTGCCAGCGCTCATGAAACATACTGATGTGCTGATCCGCTTCGATCACTTTTTTAAACAACTGCATAAGCGATTGAGCATCCACCAGCTCATCCAGTTGAATACTGTTTTCTAGTGGCTCTTTTAAGGTGTGTTCACTTAGGCGCTGCGCCAATGCTAAATCAAAGATACGGCCTTTAGGCACAATAACAGCCCCTTGCCCATTGCAGATATCCGTTTCAATATGAATAGGATGTTCAGTGCAAATGTGCGTTAGGTGTTGAATATAGCAATCTAGGTGGCCAACATTATTTAACATACGCAGCCCTCTTTTTTGTGAACCTGTTATCAGATTAGTCTTAATCCTAAGGCACAAAAGACGGGTTATGTTGGAGCTTGGTAAGAGTAGTGTGTGGTTCTGTAACTGAATTGATTTTCAGTTACAGAGTTAAACACGAAAGAGAAAGTAATGATCGCCAAAAAAGGGCTTTATGCCAAAGCACCCTCAAACTGCCCATGAGCACCTGCAATGGCTTGGGCCTTGGCTTCATCACCCATGTTTAGTCCTTCAGCGTAAATAAACTGCACATTATGCAAACCTAAAAAGCCAAAAAAGGTTTTCACAAAACTGGATTGGGAATCACTTGGTTGATCTTTATGAATGCCACCACGAGCTGCCAGCACGTATACAGGTTTATCTTTTAATAAACCTTTTGGCCCTGTCTCTGTGTATTGAAAACTCACACCCGCACGGGCCAGCTGATCAAAGTACGCTTTTAACTGGCTTGGAATACTGAAATTATACATTGGTACACCCAGCACAATGGCATCGGCTGCTTCTATTTCGGCAATAAGCGCATCGCTCTGGGCCACAATGTGTTTTTGTTCAGGGGTACGCTCATCGGCATCTGCGGAAAAGGCCATAACAATGCTGGCGTCTAGGTGCGCAACCGGTTCATTGATTAAGTCTCTCACTACAACTTCTGAGCCAGAATTTTTTTGCAAAAATTGCTCAGCAAAATTATTGGCTAAAGAGGTAGATTGAGAGTGATCAGAGAAGATACCGCTATTGATTTGGAGAAGTGTTTTCATGGTCGGCCTTTCGTTTAAATGATTAACGAAAAGCAGTATACAAAGATAAAACAAATCAAATAGCGCAATGATTTGAGCTATTTAATCTGTTTTTTAGATAGGTTTACGCCTATTGGCTATCAAGCTGTTTAGGCTCAGGGCTTGGTTTGATGTTTTTGTGCCCCAGAATCCAGTATGAGAGTAACTGACAAGTGAAATACACAATAAAGCCTGCTGTGAGCACATCGCTTATAAAGTGTCCCCCTTGCACGATACGTCCAAGACTCACCACACTACCAATGGCTAAGCCTGCAATAAAATAACGACGCTTTCTGAAGATCCAGGCAAAGGCGATAAAGTAAAAACCCATGGCCCCATGACCACTGGCAAAGCTTTTATTTTTGCCGCCGTTTTCAGCTGGAATAAACGCAGGTTGAAATTGATACTGGCCACCAAATTCTTGCACGTCGCGTGGGCGTGGGCGGTCCCAGTTATCTTTTAGAATGGGGTGAACCACAATGCCCGGGCCAACCAATAATACTAATAGTAAAAAGCTGGTGTATTTACGTGTGCCTTTAAGGGATTTAATAAACCAAGGAGCGGCTAACATGATCAACATGGCGGGCAATAAAAATGCCGGCATATAGCGAAACACGTTGTAAATCACCTGTACGGCTAGGTTGTCATTTAACGGAAAACCTT
>Ga0209712_10000045_pt1 | contig 104105 bp, 77 predicted proteins | sample ArcOceMetagenome_FD_187443 | JGI IMG/M metagenome (GOLD analysis project Ga0209712, IMG submission 187443) | Marine eukaryotic phytoplankton communities from Arctic Ocean - Arctic Ocean - Greenland ARC118M Metagenome (SPAdes) (version 2) | ecosystem: Environmental > Aquatic > Marine > Oceanic...
CTGATTAGCAAAGATGGTTCAAAGCCCACCTAGTTACATGCCCGGGTGGCGAAATTGGTAGACGCAAGGGACTTAAAATCCCTCGGTGGCAACACCGTGTCGGTTCAAGTCCGACTCCGGGCACCATTATCTTCAGCACTTTTAGCGATTATTGAATATTCTGCATCAGACTAGTGTCCACTTTTTGGCCACCACTATTGATTCTCATAGCCTCTCAAGACCTCTCATAACCTAGTGCTAGTAAACCTTATACAACGAGCGCTGGTAGACTTGCAGCTCGTAATTTGACTGTAGGTATGCCACCAGATCGATGAGTTGGTCGACTGTCATCACGTCGTTATAGTTGCGCATCAGTGACACACCATCGGCCGTACTAACCTGTTCTGCCGCGTACCTACCTGCTAGCCGGTGCGACGGATTAACGATCGATGTAACAAGTTGGCCGTAGGTCTGGATTGAGCTTACTTTGCCCCCTAACATTACAGAGATACTGCTGTCCCCCTTAAGCGTAGGTAGCTTTTTGACATCCCCTACAGAGTGGCAGGTGTTGCATTGGAGCTCAACAAAAACGGCGCGGCCGCGATCCAAATCGCCATCCGGTAACGTGAACCCACGCCCAGACTTAGGGCCCCCATCGCAGCCAGAAAGTATTGTTAAAAAAAGCACAACGTATATTAGTTTCATTACTCCATCTCCCATGTATGTAGATTTGATATCAACTCCGACAGGTTTGAGGCGGGCAGATTTTGAACACATCTAAAAGCATGCTGTAGTTGATATTTTAATTGTTATAGGCAATATTTTTTATGCCACTAATAAAAACTATAGACCATCAGAAACGTTGGGTTAACAAATGTAGGGTGTAGCCAACTACGGGTTTTAAATCCAGACACTATTACTGTGCTATGTTGTAAATGAAGCGCAATTAACCATCCCACTCTTTATATAGACTGCATTACAGGGTCTATTCTTGAAAATTGTTTTTCACCGTAAGCGACTTATAGGTTAATAAACTAAACCACTACAGGCTCGTAGTGTTTGATAAAGCTTAAAGAAATCTCTAGTTTCAAGTAAAACTATTTGTTTTGCTGAGCAGTAAAAGCAGCCTCGCCCCCAGCTAATGGCAGTGTTTATAGGCGGATTGTATACATCTTTGTGCTAGAGATTTTGCACGGGTTATTTGTGCCTTTGTCATTTCATGCTTCAGTAGATCAAGGTGCACTAGGGCAGGGTCATAGTTTTGCATTGTCGCTAGAAGCAACCATACGTATGCCTTGATGTTGTTCTGGTGAACACCGTAGCCATATTCGTAATGAAAACCCAGAACAAATTGACCCTTTGCATTGCCCTGTTTTGCAGATTTCCTAAACCACTTAACAGCCTCTGTATCGCTCTTAAAGACCCCTTCACCAGTCTCATAGTGAAACCCTAGTATTATCTGAGCGTCTCCATGGCCTTGGTCAGCGGCTTCGCGATACCATTTAACAGCCTGAGTATTGTTCTCATTAAAGCCATCGCCAGAATCGTACATGATAGCTAGCTTATATTGGGCGGTAACATCACCTTGCTCGGCGGCCGACTGTATTTTATCGACGTTATTAGATGCAGCAGTATTTGATATTAGAAAGGTATTTGATATCAATAGAGTTACCAGCACAGAAGTAACTACAAATCTCTTATGCATGTCGATTGCCTCTAGAAAATGAATAGCTAACAAAACATAGGCTGTTAGATATTAGACAGAGTAGGGTAGAACATACTCATTCTTTAGAATGATGTCGGATTAAAGCTGTCTGGCCGGCGGCAGAGAAACTCTCTAAATCGCTGCACCTCCATTTAGCTTGGCATCTTTTCCTGAGATATAGAGCCATCTTTATCGCGACGACTTCTAATAGACTTATAAGTTGTGCAAGTGCCTTTTATGGTGTCTAGAGTAAAGCCCACAATAGCGTCACTCTTGTCTGCAAAGGCCCTGCATTTTGCAACGCTTCGATATTTTTTCGTCTCTTTTACACTATGGACCTTTCCCATTATTGCCGCTTGCTTAGCGGGGGGCATCCAAGTTGATGCAGAGATAACGGTTAGAGTTGCTGCGCAACAGATAATACTAATCAATATAATATGTTTCATGTTTAATCCCTTAATTCGCCTGATTTTAGCTGGCGATACATCTGAAATAGATTAATGTGACCTAACTCTATTCGAAAGCATTGCAATGAAAATATAACTCTGAGGATCAAACTTAGGAACGCAATGACATTGCTATAGAAGCTACAAAATTATTTTGCGTATCTCATCGTTAATCTTCACACGGTTGGTGATGTTAACTATATTTTAGAGTGTTACAGAGGCTTCTGGATTTTGATCCATCCAGTCAGTAACATTTTAACGTTTTCCTAAAGACTATAGACCATTAGAATCTCTGCATTGTAAAATCTGTCAAATGAGCTATAAAGATCATTGAGTTTTGGCGGTACTTTTAACCTAATAGCCCTATAACCTAATGGCCCTATAATCTAGAAGCCCTATAACTTAATAGCCCTATAGATTGGTATATATCTGTTTAGCGTTACTAAGATTTACTTAAGAGTCGAATCTACCAACGTCCCTTCGGGCCTTCTAAAATAAACCGATTGAACCGTGAAAGTATTTCTAAAGTCACGAGTATCGTTGTCGGTAATTATTGCTCCCTCAAGATAGTTTTGCTTACTAGCAATCTGGATCTCTAATAGATTATTGGATAAAAAAGGCTGACTAGTTGACTTGAATCAACCCTAGGTTAATTATTTTAGAATTAGCAAATTACCTGACCATGTGTAGAAGCCAGGCAATCAAAATATTCTATGCTTGATTTATGGCCGATGATATACGTCTCAAACGCACTCTCTCTCTTCCCCTGCTGGTCCTATACGGCTTAGGTACCACCATTGGCGCCGGAATCTATGCGTTGGTGGGAAAGATAGCGGGCGAAGCAGGTTATCTCGCGCCATTCGTCTTTCTGCTTGCGGCGGCAATGGCGAGTCTTACGGCTCTGTCTTTTGGCGAACTGTGCCGCCGATACCCTTACTCTGCCGGCGAGGCTGTTTATATTCGCGAAGCATTTCACTGGGAATGGTTAAGTACTGTGGTGGGTTTGCTGGTGGTATTAACCGGAATTGTTTCAGCTGCGGCTCTGGTAAACGGATTTATTGGCTACCTCGGAGAATTCCTTGAGGTGCAGCCGTCCCTGACGATAGTTTTGACCTGCCTGGTGCTCGGTGCACTGGCAGGTTGGGGCATCGCTGAGTCTGTAACCGTTGCAGCAATTGTTACCTTGATCGAAGTCGGCGCTCTGCTGGCGATAGTTTGGCTGGGACTTGAACAGACGGCAAACCCATTTGGTAGCTGGGTGGCTCAGTGGCCCGAAACGGATTGGAGCAGCCTAGGCTTAGTATTTGGTGGTGCCACTCTTGCCTTTTACGCTTTTATTGGCTTTGAAGACATGGTGAATGTTGCGGAGGAGGTGCGCGATGTCGAGAACACTATGCCGCGCGCTATTATACTTACGTTACTTATCTCAACCTTAGTATATCTTTTGCTAATGCTGGTCGCGGTGCTCACGGTAACCCCTGATGAATTATCCAAATCGGAAGCGCCCCTCTCGCTAGTTTATCGACAGCTTACTGGAGGCGATTCCACGGTCATCAGTGTCATAGGGCTGTTTGCCATTATTAACGGTGCGCTAATCCAGATCGTTATGGCTGCGCGCGTGATGTATGGGCAGGCCATCATGGGTCAGCTCCCAGGAGGGCTAGGTCGTATCCATGGCCGCACGCAAACTCCCCTTATCGCTACGGCTCTAGTCACTGGCTTAGTGGCGGCCATGGCGCTGATTGGCGATCTTGCTGGTCTTGCGCGCACCACGTCGCTGCTTATGCTTACTGTGTTCGCCCTTGTTAATCTGGCTTTGTGGAAAATCAAGCGCGGGCGCCGTAGTCCAGTCAGTTTTAGGCCACTACCAATTTGGGTACCGATTGCAGGATTTTTTGTCAGAAGTGGCATGGTACTTAACGAGCTAGTTCATAGGTTGTTCTAGCTAGCGCCCGATGTGATTATTTATGCTCCGTTATTGTTAATCCTCATCTTCGTCTTCGTCCTCATCTTCACTTTCATAAAAGTCTGCATAACTAGCATCTTTGGACTCGACCTTAAGCGTTTCGCCGTCCTCTTCCCAAGGGCAGTCAGCGCTGGGGCAAATTGCTTTACCTTGCACAAAGTACTCTGCTAATGGTGTTAACTCGCCCCAAGTAACCTCTCCAATAGTCACAGAGCTTAGTATATTGGTGTCAAACAGAAAGCTTGTTTCAATGTCTAGGTAGGTATATTTCCTTTTACTAAAGTCTTTGTGAATACTCAGAATATCCTCTTCACCAAGCATCGCTTGCATCGCTTCAACAGAGGTAAAAGGCATATCGATTACGTCGGATTTTAATTTAAAACGATGTACTTTTTTGTCAATATCTAAAATGGCACTGACTTCACCGATCTTGCAAGACACCGCAGAGCAGCTGTCTTTGCCTTTGCGAAAGATAACATCGGACCTACTCATGCCTAAAGGTATGCCGTCAAAGACGGTAGGTGGCTCCCACAGATAATCCGTAATGCTTTTATAGGCCGCTGGTGATGCGACAAAAAGACTGATTGGTATTACTAAGAAGAGGGCTATTTTTAGCGGTGTATTCACTTGGATGCCTTATTTGGATTCTGTTGGGCATGCTGGTACTAAGAGCATGTGTTATCAACCAGATTATACACAATCGAATATTCTTTTAATGAGAGTTTGCTGAGAGTTTAAAGAGCCCTTTGATAAGGGCTTCATGGGCCTTCAGCGACAGCCTAAAGGCAAGTCAAAGGTACGGTGCTAAAAGAATAATAAGCCTCTGAGTTTTCGAGGACTATGCTAGCCTGAAAGGGTAATATAGCCCTGCGGACTACCACATCACTTTATACTCGGGCGTCTTCTACTAGGGCGCTTTCCAAAAGTGGCTCTAGATAAGTGGCTCTAGATAAGTGGCACTAGATAAGTGGCTCTAAATAGGGAGCTCTTTGTAATCGGCCTATAACAGCACCCTTGAGCACTTAACCATGCAAAACCACTCACCAAGTATCGTAGTCGGCGCAGGAATTGTCGGCATCTGCACCGCTCTCTATCTTCAAGAGAAGGGGCGTGAGGTCATGCTTATTGATCGGCTGCCACCTGGTGAGGGCACAAGCTTAGGCAACGCCGGGATTATTTCGGTGGGCTCAGTGCACCCCGAGGCCATGCCAGGTATCTGGAAAGACATTCCCGCTATGCTATTGCAGCGGCAGGGGCCTGTTAGCCTAAGGCCCGCTTATTTACCCCAGATGTTGCCTTGGTTTTATAGCTTTCTTGCCAGCAGTTCGGAAGCGCGGGCAGAGAAGTCGTCTATCGCCATTAATGCGCTCAGTAGTCGCGCCCTCGAGTTTTTACAGCCTTTGGTGGCCAAAGCGGGTGCCCAAGCATTGCTGCGTCAAGAGGGCTCTATCTATGTGTACGAAACCCCGGCCCAGTTAGCCAAGGCAAAACTCAAATGCGCCTACTATGACCGGCGCGGTGTGGACCATGAAATCCTTGAAGGAGCCGCTTTAAAGGCTGCCGAGCCTAGTCTACGAGATGGGTTGGCCGGTGGAATATCGGTGCCAGCTGGGGGCAATACGCTATCACCTCTGGCTCTTTCCCGTAGCCTATTCAAACTGTTTCAAAAGCAGGGAGGGCAGTTTATACAGGCCGAGGTCACGGGTTTTACTACTCAGGACAGGCTCGTAACAGCAGTGCATACAGATAAGGCACATGCCTGCCATGACGCCTTTATTACCGCCGGAGCCTATTCAAAAACCTTAGCTAAGCAGCTGGGGAGCTCTGTGCAGTTGGATACCGAGCGGGGCTACCACCTGCAGCTGCCCAACCCAGGTATTGAGTTAAACAGACCACTGCTATTTTCAAGTCGGGCTTTTGCGGTCACCAGCATGTTAGACGGTTTGCGTTTGGCGGGCACTGTGGAGTTTGCGGGCCTAAAAGCGCCAGCTAACTATGCCCGTGCCCACATGATGGCAGAGCAGGCAGCTTATCTGTTTCCGCAGCTCAACACCCAGAGCGGAGAGCCTTGGTTGGGTTACAGGCCGAGCATGCCGGATACAGTGCCGGTTATTTCCAGGTCACCCAAGTTTGATAATGTATTTTTTGGTTTTGGTCATGGGCATTTAGGCCTGACCCAAGCAGCGGTCACCGGTGCTATGCTGTCGTCTTTGGCGACTGGTGATGAATTACTTAACTCTATGGTTAGTTCCAGTTCTGTCCAAATGCCAATGCAGCAATTTAAGATCGACCGCAGCTTTTAAGCTGATTAAGTAATGTCAATAAACGGTCTACAAGAAGAGCTATAAGAAGAATTAACAGAAGACCTATAAAGAGAAGAACAATAAAGAGTAAAGCTATAAGAATAAGAACTATAAAGAGTAAAGCTATAAGAATAAGAACTATAAAGAGAAGAATGATAAATGACCCACTATCAATGACTAACAGCTACCCTAATTATCAGCTGACCAATGGTTGGAACGCCCTGTTGCCTGAACGTGAAGTGCAGCCCGCATTGCAGGGAAACCAAATGGCCGACGTAGTGATTGTCGGCGCTGGTTTTACCGGTCTAGCCTGTGCTCGGCGATGGCAGCAGCTATCGCCCCAGGCTCGGGTAGTCGTCATTGACGCCAGCGAAATAGGCGAGGGTAATCCCGGGCGCAATTCAGGGTTTCTGTTAGAAGTGGCCTTGGCAGAAGACGCTAACCCTCATAATATGCAACGTATGCTCGAGTGCAATCGACTGACAGAGCAGGCCATGCAATCTATAGTGGCCGATGTAAAAGCCTCTGGGCAGTCGGTTGACCTAGTGCGGGCCGGTACCTATCGCGCTGCTGCTAGCGAGGCTGGCTTAAAGTCACTACAAAACTACAAACAGTTTCTCGAGGGTGCAGGCTTGCCCTACAGGGAATTAGACCAAGCACAGATACAAGCCGAGCTAGGCACTGGTTTTTATCAGTCTGGGCTGTACTCACCCCATTGTTACCTTGCCCAACCAGCCTCAGTGATTCGCGCGATTCATAGTCAGTTGCCAGGCTCTGTCGAAGTTTATGAAAATACTCCCGCCACCAAAATCAGCAAGGTGGGCAGCAGCTGGTTGGTTAATACACCGGAAGGGGAGCTTAGCTGCAGCAAACTAGTGTTAGCCAATAATTCCTATACAAAGGATCTTGGGGTGGCACGTTCGCGGCTCTCTGGGGTGTATACCTATGCGGGCTTAACCCCAAGGTTAGATAGTGCGGTTCTCGACGCGCTGGGTAGCAACCATAACTGGGGGCTATTGCCAGCTCATCGCCTCGGCAGCACTTTAAGGCGCACTGCAGATGGGCGCCTATTAGTCCGGTCTATGCACAGCTACGAAAAAGAAGATTCTCCGCAAAAAATCCGTCAGGGATTACAGGACCGCCTATGGCGACGTTTCCCCGAACTATGCGGTCAAGACTTTGAACATATGTGGGGTGGGTCTGTGGGTATTACTTACAACGGTGCGCCGGTGTGGGGCGAGCAAGACAATGGCTTGTATGTGTCGTCTGGCTGTAATGGCGGCGGCACAGTTAAAGGTACATTGTTGGGCAGTGCCTTGGCAGACCTTGCGCATAATGATGCAACCGAAAAGCAAACGGCTATTCCAGATATTGCCAGTCTATTTGGCACTCCCTCCTGGATGCCACCAGAGCCATTACGCAAAATTGGTTTCCATCTGTCGGCTGCGTTAGAAAGTTGGCAGGGTAGGCAAGAGCGTTAGTTCTGGCTGTAGGTTAAAAGCTATCGATCAAAAGCTATCAATTAAAACCAAAAGCCTCACAAAGCTAGGTCTACTGTTACACTCGAATGACTGCTAAACGGAAATCGATTATGGAAGTGACAGATTACATTGGCCCTTTATCTCTAGTGCCTGCAGCTATCGCAGTAATACTCGCGTTCGCTACCCGCAATACCGTTTTTGCTCTAGCTTCAGCTTGCCTTGTCGGTGTGCTGGTTGCCGGCGAAGGTTTAATGGGGTTTCCAAAGCTCTTAGTGGGAGCCATGGGTAACGAAGGTTTCTCGTGGATTTTATTATTAGAATTCTTTATTGGCATACTGCTCGCATTCTTCCAGCGCACCGGTGCTATTTCTAATTTCTCAAGTTACATCGAACGCAGAAAAATGAACCGCAAACGTGTGCAGCTAATATCTTGGGGCATGGGTTTGTTTGTTTATTTTAGTGATTACTTTAGCCCGCTGTTTGTGGGCTCCACCATGCGTGGTCTGTCTGACCGATACAAAATCTCTCGAGAAAAGCTCGCCTATATCTGTGACTCAACCTCTGCGCCTATTAGCATTCTGGTGCCGTTCACAGGTTGGGCGGTTTTTGTTGCGGGCCTGACCATTGGTATGGGGCCTGTTACAGATGGGGTCGATGCCATGGGCTTTTTTATGGCTGCTATTCCTTTTAATATTTACCCGATCCTTACGGTAATTATGGTGGGCTTAATCGCCTCGGGCACGTTGCCAGATTTTGGCCCAATGAAAACTGCCGAGCGCCGTGCCATGGAAGAGGGTAAGCCGGTGCGCGATGGCGGCGAGCCGCTCATGGCGGAGGAGCTAACGGGCATTGAACCTGCACCGGGTATTCGCACCAGTCTGTTTTGGAATTTTGTATTCCCGGTAGTTCTAGTGATTGGTTTTGCTCTGGGGTCGGTGTTTGTGACCGGCAGTGCTAAGCCTCTTGAAGCCTTTATGTTTGCGGTATTTGTATTGGCTATCATTATGCGTTTTCAGGGTATCTCTCTGAACGAAATTACGTCCACAGCTATGCTGGGTATCAAGGGTATTATGCCTGCGGTTGTGATTCTTGCTTTTGCCTATGCGCTCAATGATTTGTCTGCTGCGCTTAATACTGCGGCTTATATTGTGTCGGTGTCTGAGGGTTGGCTTACGCCGTCGGTGTTGCCTGTACTGGTGTTTGTTATTTCGGGCATTATTGCTTTTTCTACGGGTACGTCTTGGGGTACTTACGCGATTATGATTCCTATTTCTGTGCCTCTGGCGTTTGCATTTTCTGGGGATGAACTGTCGACGTTGGTTTATGCGACCCTTGCGGCGACTGCTGGTGGTGGGGTGTTCGGGGACCATTGTTCGCCGCTGTCAGATACTTCTATTTTGGCGTCTACTGGTGCGGCTTCGGATCATATTGACCATGTTAAAACGCAGATGCCTTATTCTATGGTAGTGGGTGTGATTACGGTTGTTGCTTATTTGTGGTTGGGGATGAGTCTTTAGATAGTTTTGGGATGAGTTTGTAGATAGGTTGGTATTGGCTTTGTGGGTGGCTAAATCTGGGGTTCTTAATTCGGTTTACCTCTGGAGGCTTTTGTTTCCAGACACGCGGTGAACCCATCCATGGGTGCTTCTCGTCGACGTCCTTGTCGACGGGAGTCTGGAAACAAAAGCCTCCAGAGGCAAACCTGGTTTTGAGGGGGGCTGATACTAAATGGCGTGGAAATATCTAACAGCTAAATGCTTTGGTAGCTAAATACTTAGATCCATAAGATTGTAATCTTTTAGGGCTGTCTGGGCGGCTTCGTTCCAAACCGGCTTATCCCCAGATTCTTCGTCGGGTTGATAGACATAGGGGGTTTCGTCTGGAAATCTCTGCTGCCTTGCACTAATAGCTAGGCCTATGGTTTCGGAACGCTTCTTTATAAACGCTGCATCAAAGGTAGCGGCCTCGGCATGTATTCCTGCGCCGCGAACATCCAAAACAGAAGAGCGACGGTGAAAACCAAAGTTAACCGATAGTCTAGGTTCAAAGCCGGTATTGGCAAATGAGCCGTGTAGAATCTGTCGGTTGTTAATGACTACGTCACCGGCGTTACAAATGATGGGTACTGCGTCGGGTAGGCGTTCGCTGCCGGCGTCGGCGACCTTTTTAACGATATCGATACGGCCATTTTTATGGCTGCCTGGTACTACCCAAACGCCATTGACTGCGGTGCTGCCATAGGCTTGACCCATAAAGTTAAAGCCATGTATGTCTTCGTCATGGTCTGGATTGTCCCAATGGGTATCGCCGTCTTGGTGCCAAGACACCGCTGCGCCAAGGCCTGCATCTTTAATAAATAACCCTTCATGAAAGGGTGTGAAATCTTTGCCGTTTATTGCTTCGGCCATCTTTAGTAGATGTGGGTGAGCATAGGTGCGCAGGCAGGCGGGTGAAAACTGTAGGGACCCGGCTAAGTAAAAAGGCGTGGTCTCTGGTGCATCCTGTTTGGCTTCGGGCTCAAATAATTTAACCTGATGTCGACCGTTGGCGATGGCTGTTCCACCCAGTGGGTCCGATAGTGGTTTTGCCCACTGTAACGCCATGGCTTTGTTGTCTGCACCCAGTGCAGGGCGGCCTTGGGCATCTGTTGCTGCACCCATATGAGTAGGGAAGTTATCTCGCAGCTGTTCTAGGTCGGCATGAATGTCTGCCAGCTCTTCTTGGCCCAGCATATTTTCAAAGATGTAAAAACCATATTTAGCGTAGGTAGCAAGGATATCTGCGTGAATGTCGCCGTTCTCATCAAAGCGCATAGGGCCGCGATTGGGTAGGGCAAGGGCGCGTTGTTGTCCCTGGTTTAAATACTCCCGCACGGCATCTGCGTCTTTACCATAGTGGCTTGCGCAGGCTTCGATTGATTTGCTGATATCTTGGGTCATGGGTATGCCTCTTATTTTTTATTCTTATTTTTTTATTTTTATTATCTGTTTCTAAAGGTCAGAGTTCGTCTGGCTTTTTATACGCTTTCTATGCGCCTTCAGTAGGCTTTCTATAAGCCCCAGGCGTTACACCGGTCCATGTTTTAAAGGCACGGTTAAAGGCACTGGGTTCGCTAAAGCCCAGTCGTTGTGCAATCTTGGTTATGGGTAAATTTTGCTGGGCTAAATAATGAATGGCCAGGTCCCTGCGCATTACATCTTTGTGCTTCTGATAGGTAATGCCTTCATTTTTAAGCTTCATACGCAGTGTTTTTGTGGTCATGTTCAGTGTATCGGCCACCCATTCAAAGGACGGGAAGCCGTCTTCTTGAGAGCGGCTCTCGAGTATTAGACGAATTTTGGTGCTAACACTGTCGTCGTGCACTGGGCCCAGTAATAAATTTTGTGGCGTGGTTTTCAGGTACTCATCCATGGTTTCGGTATTTTGCACTATGGGGTAATCGAGAAACTCCGCGCTAAAGGTAAAGCTCAGGCTGGGTTGGTTAAAGGTTCTAGGGGCCGGGAATATATGGCGATACTCAGATTCATGGTCTGGTGCTGGGTAATCGAAGTTAACCTGCTTCAGAGGGATATTCTTGCCGATCAGCCAGCAGGCAATATGGTGCCAGCCGGTCAGCACAAACTCGGCTAACAGATGGTCTGGATCTAGCTGGGGACTGTTGAGCTTGACGTCAAATCGCACCTCATCACCAGATTCGGTAAACGATATCGACCAGCCATTGTTGGTGTAGGCGTAGAGTCGGGCGCCTAACATAAGCGCCTTACCGAGTGTGGGTGCACCCACCATCAGGTGGCCCGCAAAATAAAAAGCCCCTATGGGTAAGCGTGGCTCGCCCAAACCAAAATTCTCATCATCCAGAGCCAACCAAGACGCCTTTACTAAGGCCGTAAAATTGGCGAAGGGCACTCTGCCATTCACATCTCGCACCACCTCAGGGGCAATACCCGCCTGTAACAGTAGGGGCATACTGTCTTGGCCGTTGCGCTCTAGGCTGGCCATAAGTGCACGCACATAATGGCTGAGAATGGTGGCTTTTTTCATGGGATGCTATTTATCGTTTTTATTATTCTGATCAGGTCTAAATTTACCACTAAATCCCGCCGTTCACACCCTGTCATCTAATGACAAGATTTTGGTGTGTTTCTGTCATTGTCTGTCCAGCATCGCTATTCAATACTTAAGCCATATTACACAGACTATAGAGAGTACATCTGATGGCAGATATTCGTTTTGATCAAAAGGTGGCAATTGTCACCGGTGCTGGTGGCGGCCTAGGTAGAGCCTATGCCCTTGAGTTTGCCCGCAGGGGCGCTCGGGTAGTGGTAAATGACCTTGGCGGCAGCGGCAGTGGCGATGGCTCCAGTTCGGCGGCTGCCGATAAAGTTGTGGCAGAGATCGTGGCCGCTGGTGGCGATGCGGTGGCCAACTACGACTCAGTTGAACAGGGCGAGAGCATTGTGCAATCTGCGATCGACAACTTTGGACGCGTTGATATTGTGGTCAATAACGCCGGTATTTTACGGGATGCCAGCTTCGCCAAAATGACCGACCAAGACTGGGAGCTTATCTATAAGGTCCATGTCGATGGCGCCTACAAAGTCACCAAGGCAGCCTGGCCCCATATGTTGGCTCAGGGCTATGGCCGCATTATCTTCACCACCTCGGCGGCGGGTATCTATGGTAATTTCGGGCAGGCTAACTACAGCTCGGCTAAGTCTGCATTGCTCGGCCTTGGGCGCACCTTAGCCATCGAGGGCGGGCGTAAAAATATTCTCTCAAACATTATTGCACCCATAGCCGGTTCACGATTAACCGAAAGTATTTGGAACGACGATATTATCAAAGCTACCAGCCCAGACTACGTGGCGCCATTGGTTATTAAGCTTTGTGACGAGGCCAGTAAAGAAAACGGTAGCCTATTCGAAGTGGGTGCCAGCTGGTTTGCCAAGGTTCGTCAGGAACGCAGCCAAGGGGTCGCCTTTGGTCTTGAAACTAATATTTCTGCAGAGCAAGTGGCAGAGCGCTGGGACGAGATATGTGACTTTACAGATTCGGAATCTGTGGAGAGCGTGTTAGCCACCTTTAATGCGGTGACGGACAAAGTTGGCATAGATTTATTAGCCCCTAAAAAATAGCACCTAAAAAGGAGCCCCTAAAAAATAGCGGCTTAAGAGCAGCACATAAGAAAAATAACGCAAACTAAGTAGGAATAATAAAAATGAGCACAGCACGCATAGCAGGCGTCGGCATGGTTAAGTTTTCCAAGCCGGGCCAAAGTGAGCCCTACAGAGTCATGGCCTCCAAAGCCATCAAGCAAGCCATCCAAGACGCCGGCATCGACTACGCCCATGTGCAGCAGGCCTATGCCAGCTACATCTATGGCGATAGCACCTGCGGCCAGCACGCGCTCTATGACGTGGGCATGACCGGCATTCCCGTGATTAACGTCAACAACAACTGCTCCTCCGGGTCCACGGCAATCTTCTTAGCTCGCCAAGCGGTCGCTAGCGGGGCAATAGACTGCGCCTTGGCCTTTGGTTTTGAAGAGATGCAAAAGGGCGCTCTAGGTTCAGCATGGGATGACCGCGAGTCACCTTTCGGCCCTATGACCCAAGCACTGACCGATGTGTCAGACGCACCAGAGGCACCTCTAGCCCTGCGTATGTTTGGCCAAGCGGGCACAGCCTATATCGAAAAATATAATGTTAATCCCAACATCTTTGGCAAGGTGTCGGTCAAGACCCGCAGCCATGCCGTGCGCAACCCCTACTCATTATTTGATGCGCCCCTAAGCCTTGAAGACGTCATGGAACATGCCCCGATAATCTTTCCGCCACACCTAACTCGACTCATGGCCTGCGCACCTACTTGCGGAGCAGCGGCAGCCATTATTTGCAGCGAAGCCTTTGCCCTAAAGCACGGCATAAAGGCCAGCGTAGAAATCGTTGCCCAGTCAATGGTCACCGACTTGGCCGACAGCTGGACAGACCCCATTAACTTGATTGGCGCCGCCATGACCCAAAAAGCCGCCAACCAAGTTTACGAAGAGTCAGGCCTAGGACCAGAAGATATTCAAGTGGTGGAGCTCCATGACTGCTTCACCACCAACGAGGTCATCAGCTACGAAGCCTTGGGCCTGTGCGCGGAAGGCGAGGCCGAGAAATTTATCGACGACAAACAGAATACCTACGGCGGCAAGTTTGTTGTTAACCCGTCTGGCGGCCTAATGTCCAAAGGTCACCCCATTGGTGCAACAGGCTTAGCCCAATGCGCCGAATTGGTGTGGCATTTAAGAGGGCAGGCCGGCGACCGACAGGTGCAGGGTGCCAATGTGGCCATGCAGCATAACTTGGGTCTGGGCGGCGCGGCGGTTGTAACGCTTTATCGCAACGTCTAAGCCGAGCCTTACAGCACAAGCTAGTAACCTATTAATGTATCAAGACAATAAGTGAGTAAACGATGTTAGATAAAAGCAAGATTGGCCACCAATTTGATAGTTTTACTACCTTGGTAGAGCTAGGCAAGCTGCGGTTTTTTGCCAAAGCCACCGGCGAAACAAACCCACTGTATAGCAACACAGAAGTCGCCCAGGCGGCAGGCTATGCTGCGGTGCCCATTCCCCCTACCTATGTGTTTTCTCTAGACCTCGACAGTGAAGAGCTTATGCCAGTAGTGTCGGTACTGGGCCTAGATGTTGGCCGAGTACTTCATGGGGCCCAGGAGTTTGAATATTTTGCACCCATCTGTGTGGGCGACGAAATCACCGTCACCTCAACGATAAAAGATATCTATGACAAAAAGAACGGTGCACTAGACTTTGTGATTCTAGAAAATACCTACACCAACCAGCAGGGCGTACTCGCCGCGACAACTACCAGTACGCTAGTGCAGCGCAACTAATCTGCCTCGCAAATAAAGAGTGCAACGCAGCTAATCCTATTGATCAAAAGCAAGTGAGAAAAAAATCATGACAGACACAGTAGTAGGTACAGAAATACCGCCCCTAACATTGCCGCCCATCAGCCGCTATACCTTGGCCCTTTTTGCCGGCGCCTCTGGTGACCATAACCCCATTCATATCGACAGTGACTTTGCCAAAGCATCTGGTATGCCAGACGTATTTGCCCATGGCATGTTGTCCATGGCTTATCTAGCGCGCCTGCTTACCGGCTGGAAAGCCCAGTCCAGTATACGCAAATTTAGCACGCGCTTTGCCACCATCACACAGCTGCAAGACGTGGTTACCTGCTCTGGCACTGTGGTCGAGATTATTGAAGCACAGGGTGAAACCTTGGCCCGCTGTGAAATTAAAATCAATAATCAAAATGGTGTAAGCACCCTAGTGGGCGAGGCTACTGTCGCTTTATAGAGCGATTGCTAATGCGCCGTTTGAAAATAAAAAATAGAAAAATAAATAAAGGTTTAACAGCATGAGCAACGATTACGAATCAAGTGACCTAGAACTGTTCCGCGACAATGTACAGCGTTTTATTGCCGAACACGTAGCCCCAGATTATCAGCAGTGGGAAAGAGACGGCATTACCCCGCGGGCACTGTGGAACAAACTAGGGGAAGCAGGGTTGCTCTGTGTTGATGTGGCCGAGCAATATGGTGGAGCCGGTGCACCTTTTATATTTTCCATGGCATTACTTGAAGAGTTTGGTAAAGCAGGGTTTCCCTCAGTGAGCGCGGGCATGGCCGTGCACTCAGACGTCGTGGCCCACTATCTAGTCAACTGCGGTACCCCTGAACAGAAAGCCTATTACATACCCAAAATGGTCAGGGGCGAACTGATCGGCGCCATTGCCATGACCGAGCCCGGTGCCGGGTCCGACTTACAATCCATCATTACCTCCGCCGACGAGCAGGGCGATGGTTACAAAATTAATGGCTCAAAAACCTTTATCACCAACGGCCAGCACTGTGACTTTGTGGTGGTCGCCGCACGCACCAACAAAGCCGTCGCTGGCGCTAAAGGCACATCGCTATTTATTGTTGACTGCACAACCCAAGGGTTCGAACGCGGTCGCAACCTAGAAAAAATTGGCCTACATGCCGCCGACACCTCAGAGCTTTTCTTTCAAGATGTTGTGGTGCCAAAGACTGCAATGCTAGGGCAGCCAGATCGTGGATTTGTTGTACTAATGAGCGAATTACAACGGGAGCGCCTAACCCTAGGGTTTATCGCCCAGTCCGCAGCCGAGGGTACACTGGCCCTCACCATAGAGTATGTAAAAGAACGCAAAGCCTTTGGTAAGCCCATTGGGGATTTTCAAAACACACGCTTTAGACTGGCAGAAATGCAGATGGACGTGCGCATGCACCGCGCCTTTGTCAACGAATGCTTAGCAAGCTATTTAAAGGGCGATCTAGATGTAGGCTCTGTAAGCATGGCCAAACTCGGTTGCACTGAAATGCAGGGGCGCATTGCCGATGGTTGCCTGCAGATGTTTGGCGGCTACGGCTATATGGCCGAATACCCCGTTTCCCGCGCCTACACCGACGCCAGAGCACAGCGTATTTATGGCGGCACCTCAGAAGTGATGAAAGATCTAATCAGTAGAGAAATCATGCGATGATCGGTGTAAGCTGGATTGATTCAGTGCCTGATTGAGTGCCTGCTTCGTTATAGATAATACACCGTGTAACTAACAATAAAAAAACAAAAAGTAATATAAAAAGAGGTGAAACCATGCCCGATTCCAATCTTACGCCACTGCCTTGGCAGCACATCTACGATGAATTAAATGTTGTCGTGCCGCCCATTGAAGACAGACCTCTCGGCAGCTACGTCGAAGAATTTTCTGTGAGCTTGGCTAATTCTCCAGCCTTACAGTATTTTGATCGCACCATCACCTACGCCGAACTCAATGCCGAAGCCAACCAGATGGCCAACGCCTTGGTATCCCTCGGCGTAAGCAAAGGCGATGTTGTAGGCATGCACCTAATCAATATCCCCCAGTACGTTGTTGCGCTAGTCGCAGTCTCCAAAATTGGCTGTGCGGGCTCTGGAGTCTCACCACTGATGTCACCCAGCGAACTTGCCTATCAGGTTCAAGACGCAGGCATTAGCGTGTTATTAACCCTCGATGATTTGCTGGACAGCACCTTAGTGAGACTCAAGGACACACCCGCTTGCCTCAAACATGTTATTTCTTGTTCAGCCTCAGATCACCTGAATCCTCAGGCAGGAGAACCAAAGCAGCTAACGGGCCTGCAATGTCACCGTTATCTTGAGCTCATCAATCAGTTTTCGACAGACTTCGAACAGCGCCCAGTAGAGGGCAGCGACACCATGATGGTGCAGTACACCGGAGGTACAACAGGCCGCCCCAAAGGCGCAGAACTGTCGTTACGCAACCTAATGTACAACCCACTCCAGCACGGAGCCTATCTTCCCTGGGAACAGGGTACAGAGGCAGTGGTTACCGGCTTTCCCATGTTTCACGCAGCGGGATTAGCCTTTGTAATTGTCACATTGCGTTATGGCGCCCAGTTTGCCTTGATTCCCAATCCCCGTGATGTGGAATTTATGTGCGCGCAAATGAAAGCCAGGCCGCCCACTAGACTGGCCGCAGTGCCATCGCTATTCCAGATGTTGGTCGACACCCCAGCATTTAAAGAGGTGGATTTTTCCAAACTAAAAATCGCCAGCAGTGGCGCCGCGCCCCTGTCATCAGGCGATCGCCACAACATTGAAGCCATCATTGGTGCAGGCAAAATTAGCGATGTATTTGGTATGACCGAAACCGGCCCAGTGCATGTGTGCAATCCTCCAGGACGCAGTGTGCCCTCGTCAGTGGGTATCCCCGTACCCGGCGCAGACACCCGTATTGTAGATTTAGAAACCGGCACCCAAGAAATGCCGTTTGGAGAACCCGGTGAGATTATTACCAGTGGTCCCCAAGTTATGAAAGGCTACCTCAACCTACCAGAAGAGTCTGCAAATTCACTGCGTCAGTGGCGGGACAAAACCTGGATGTACACCGGCGATGTAGGCTATATGGATGAAGAAGGGTATATCTACCTGTGCGACCGCGCCAAAGACATGCTCATCGTCGGCGGCTTTAAAGTGTTCTCCGTTGAAGTAGAAGACAAAATGCAGTCCATGGGCAAAATCGCCATGACCGCACTCATCGGCCAGCCAGATACCAATCGACCAGGCAACGACATAGTGCACCTTTATGTCGAACCCACTGTGACAGCCAAGGCCCTAGACAAAGCCGAACTAGAAGCGGATATACTGGCCTTTTGCCGCGAGCATATGGCGCCCTATAAAGTGCCCAAAGTCATTCATATAATCGACGCCATACCCTTAACAGCGGTGGGCAAGATCGATAAAAAGGCACTGCGTGCAACAGCTTAAGAGCGTTACATTAATGTAAGGAAGCCCAATCAAAATGGAAATCAACGCTAAGTTTGATCAGCGCGTCACCGTAAGCCCAGACCAGTATCAGTGGGTTGACTCACCCCAACCGGGTGTAGAACGCATGATGCTAGACCGCATCGGTGACGAAGTAGCCCGCGCCACCAGCATCGTCCGGTATGCACCGAATAGCCAATTCCCAGCCCACAGCCACACCGGCGGCGAAGAATATATCGTGCTGCAAGGCACCTTCGCCGACGAAAATGGCGAGTACCCCGCAGGCACCTACGTACGCAACCCCATAGGCACCTCCCATTCCCCGAGAGTGGGCGCAGAGGGGGCAGTGATACTGGTTAAGCTGCAACAGTTTTCCAAGCAAGATAAAGAACCTGTACTAATTAACACCACCACAGCTCAATGGCACCAAGGCATGGTTCCCGGCCTACAGGTAATGCCCCTACATAACTTTGAACACGAAAACGTCGCGCTAGTGAAATGGGCCCCCAATACCCAGTTCAACCAACATAAGCACTGGGGCGGAGAAGAGATATTTGTTTTAGAAGGCACCTTTCATGACGAGCATGGAGCCTACCCCAAGGGTTCATGGATTAGGTCGCCACATTTGAGTATGCATACGCCGTTTACAGAGGCTGATGGAGCGCTTATTTTAGTGAAGACGGGGCATTTGGGGGAGTAGCCCAAACTATGTGATCCCAGAGCACGCCGTCACCCCAGTATAGGGACGTCACCCCAGCGAAGGCTGGGGCTGAGCCCCACCACTAAAGTGAAATCTAAGCTATCTGAGCATTAAGCAACCAGACCGCACACATAATAAACACCGCAAAGGTACCCGCCATGGAGATTGGGCGTGTCATGGCAATGGGGTTGGTGTTGAGCGTGATGTAGTGCATTACGCGCGATACCAGCAATATGCCACCGATGGCATGTAAGTACGTCGCTGAAGCACCACCTATCTCCACAAGTGCCATTAGAAAGAGGGCGAAGGGCACGTATTCTAGGAAGTTGGCTTGGGAGCGGATTCGTTTTAATAGAATGTCGTCACCACCATCGAGAAACCAGGTTTCAGTGGCGATTCGGCGTAAGCCGACTCGGATTGTTATGGGTAGTAGTATTACTGCAAATAGTGCGGCGTAGAGACTTGTAATAGTAAGCATTGTCTATCCTTAGGTTTGTTGTGAAGTCCATGTTTATGTAACGGTGTTCCACCTCAGTATCCACCATAACGGCCATGTTTTGAACCCCTCTTTAGGTACCGTTATCATCTAAGGCCTTTATAAATTGATCTAACTCCTTTGGGGTAATAGTTAGGGCATATGTTGGCCTCAGGGCTTGTATTCAGCCGCGGGCTTAGCTAGATTGGCGGCATTAACCAATACATGAATGCGAATGCCCCAATGATGTCTATCGAACAGTTACTGTATGTCTTCTCAATTATCGGCACTGTGGTCTTTGCCGTGTCGGGCGCATTGTTTGCTGCTGAAAAGCGCATGGATATTTTAGGCTTTATTTTGGTGGGTACTGTCACTGGCGTAGGTGGCGGCACATTGCGAGACTTGCTGTTAGGTATCTCCCCCGTAAGCTGGGTACAGAGCCCATTGGCTGTCTATATTTGTATTGGTGCCTCGGCATTAACCTACTTCACGGTAGACCTATACCGCAGGCGCGATGCCTGGATACTCTGGACCGACGCCATTGGCTTATCGGTATTTGCCGTCATGGGCGCCCAGGCCGCCTTAGCACACGAAGTACCCCCATTAATAGCGGTAGTCATGGGCGTAATGACAGCCACCTTTGGCGGCCTAATGCGCGATGTACTCTGTGCCGAAGTACTGACCCTAATGCGCCCCGAGATCTATATCACTTCCGCGTTGCTGGGAGCCTCTACCTATGTGGGGCTACACCAGCTGGGAGTAGGCGAGAGCAGTGCGGCTGCAGTGGCCTTTTTGATGGGCTTTGGGCTTAGGGGCGCGGCGATTTGGTTTAGGCTGACGTTGCCGCGATTTGGGGCTTAGGGGTTGGTTTCTGGTTGAGTGCTGAGATCTCTCACTGCGTTCGAGATGACAGTGTTGGGGTAGTACGAGGTGACAATTTTGTGGTTTGAGATGACAATAATACTGTCATTCCGACAGAGTGAAGCGACGAGGAATCTCTGTGCTGTGTGCTGATTGTTGGCCACTATATCGAGGCGTCAATCAGCCCCATATGTTTAACGAAAGGTTTAAAGTCTTTATCAGTAAATAAGAGGGGGATATTCTTCTGTATGCAGTAAGAGGCAATAATCACATCGGCTGTTTTTCGAACGGTGATGCCACGTTTGCGGAGTTGACGAAAGTTGTTGGCACTTATGTGGGCCATCTCGGTGCCCAGTAGGTCATAGCTGGTTAGTCCAGATAGTAATGATCGTGCTTGTTTGAAGTCTTTATCAAGCCTAAAGCCTTGCAGAACTTCAGTGAGAATCAAATCTCCTATACCGATTTCCTCGGAGCCAAGGGTGCTGTGTAGGTAGTCGGTTTGTTTGTTGGTGGTACCTTTGAAATAGTCAATCCAGACACTGGAGTCGACTAGTATCACGATGCCTCTCGCATATCGTCTAGGTCGCCGCTCCAGTCCAACTTGCCACGATAAGCTCTAATATTTTCTTGTCGCTTCCATTGCACTAATTTTTTGAGCGCGAGCTCTACAGTGTGTTTTTTTGTAGTTAGGCCCGTGGCCTTTATTGCTTCTGCCATTAGCTTGTCGTCGATGTCGATATTGGTTCTCATGAGGATATCCCTCCGCTCTGCTGTAATGTGTATAGTTATCGTAAAGTATACACATAAATTGATTGGCTTGTCTTAGCCTTGTTTGGCTTATTGTTAGTTATCTCTTTCCTGGGTTCTGTGTTCTAGGCTGCTATGTCCTGCTATCCCTTCGGCAGTTTTGGTAAAAAGGTTAGTTGTATTCCAGTTGGCTTGGTGCAGACAGGGGTTGATTTAGTCAGTGCGTTCGAGATGATAGGCTTGCAGGACCGGTTACCCGCGTTGCAGGTTCATATGCTATCGTCCCCCCAGCAAAACCAAACTTTCGGAGAAAAGTATGCTCAAGAAATACCTATCTATCGCCGCCTTTATATTGGCCCTGGCCGTTACCTTTATCTGGATCAACTACGGTGATCGCATCCAACGCTTGCAGGTTGTGGGCACTTTGTTTACTGGTGCTGAGCAAATTCAGAACTTTAATCGTATGCACGAGATGTTCCCGGTGAATGTATTGCCGCCTGCGCCGCAGAGTTTGCAGTTTGAATCTGGTGTGGCTGCGCCGTTGCCGACTAGCTTTATGTATCTTGGTGCCGAGGTGCAGACTAGTGAGTTTATTACCCGTACCGACAGTGGTGCGCTGCTGGTGCTTAAGGATGGCAAGATTACCTTTGAGCAGTATTGGCAAACCGGTGGACGTGACCAGACTTGGTTGTCTATGTCGGTGGCTAAGAGCTTTATCTCTGCCCTTGTTGGTATTGCGGTTGACCAGGGGCTTATTGGTGATATTACCGAACCTGTGACGGACTATGTACCGGAGCTTGCGGGCTCTGCCTATGACAATGTGCGTATTAAAGACATTTTACAGATGTCGTCTGGGGCGTCTTGGAATGAGGATTACGGGGACCCGGAGTCGGACATTAATCGCTTTGGGCGTGTGTTTGCGTTGGGGGGCTCTATGAACGAGTTTGCTGCGACGCTGGTGCCTGAGCTGCCGCCGGGTACTTACAACCGTTACAACTCTACAGATACTCAGGTGTTGGGCATGTTGCTTACTAAGGTGACTGGGCGCTCGGTTAATGACTACATGATTGAGATGCTTTGGCACCCTATGGGGGCCGAGAATGTGGGTTACTGGCTGACGGATGCTGAGGGCATGGAGATGGCTTTTGGTGGCCTTAATATTACGGCCCGAGACTATGCCAAGCTGGGTGAGATGTACCGCATGGGTGGGGCGTTTAATGGCCAGCAGATTGTACCCGCTGACTGGGTGCAGGCATCTATTACGCCGGACGCGCCACATCTTATGCCGGGGGATAACCCGCAATCAGATTGGCCGATTGGTTATGGCCAACAGTGGTGGATTCCCGAGGGGGATGCGGGTGAGTTTATGGCGATTGGTGTTTACAACCAGTTTATCTATGTTGCGCCGGAGTCTAATACGGTGATTGTTAAGCTGTCGGCTAACAGCGCCTATGGCACGCCGGATGACCCTGATGCATCCAGTGAGTTTGAGTCACTGGAGCTGTTTAGGGCTATTGCTGCGCAGCCTTAGAGGGTGATGCTGAGATAGTTTTCTCTAAGTTCGCACCTTGTTAGACATTGAGTCTATAGTTACTGCAACATAGCCGCCACGCCTCTTAGTAATGCGCAATCTTGGCGGCTTTTTTGTGCCTGCGATTTAATGGGCGATAGTCTTGTATGTCTTAATTGTTACGAATAAACGCCACCAACACTTCTGAAAGCTTTTCGGCTTTTGCCCATTGAAAAAAGTGACCCCCACCAATCATGCTGTGGGGTTGGCCTTTGGTGCCGGGCACTTTGTTTTGCCATACTTTTTCAAAACCGTTGGTCACTGGGTCGTTGCCTGCGCCTACACATAAAAACGGTTTTTCAAATTTCTCAAAGAATGCCCAGGCTTTCTTTTGCGCGGCTAATGAGTGGTCGGGAATGGTGGGCACCTGGCTTGGCATTGCGTTGGTGGCCATTTTATAGGCTGGGCTTGGAAAGGGTGCTTCGTAGGCTTTGCTGATGTCTGTGCGCAGGGGGGCAAACTTGCGCAGGCCTATGGCGCCCATTGCTAGCTCTATTAGGATAGATAACGTGCCGCGCTTTTCCATCTGTGTTGATGCAATGATGCCGGCGGGCAGGTCTGGGTTTTCCCAGGCGTATTTTTGCCAGTAGGCGAATAGGTCTACGCTGGAATCTTTGCCGATGCCGTCCATCTTCTGTATTTTTTTCATCATGCCAAATAGGCTTATTCTTTTTGGGTCGGCTCTTATGGCTTTGACCTGGTCTATTACGCTTTGTGGCACATCTGGGTTGTAGGGGAGGCCGGTGTTGCCGATGGCGACGCGGTCAAAGCGGTCGCCGTTGTCGGCTACCATGCGCAGGCCTATTAGCCCGCCCCAGTCTTGGCCAAAGAAGGTCAGGTTGCGGAAGTCGTTTTGTACGAGCCATTGGTTCATCCAGTCGACTTGGCGTTGGTAGCTGTAGTCTTCTCGGGCGGCGGGTTTGTCTGATTTGCCGTAGCCGGGTAGGTCGGGGGCTATGACTCTTATGCCTGCTTTAACTAAAAACGGAATCATGCGGGCATAAAGGTAGCTCCACACGGGTTGGCCGTGCATGCATAAAATCACGGGGCCGTCTTTGGGGCCTTCGTCGATATGGTGGATTCGCAGGTCGCTGCCGTCGTGGGTTTTGACCACTGTATAATGGGGCTCGAAGGGGTAGTCGGCTAGGTTAGCGAATCGATCATCTGGGGTTCTTAGGATCTTCATTTTGCGACCTGTTATTTGTGTTTTTTATTCTATTGGCACTATAAGTGTTAATATATTGGTTGGCAATAGTTTGGGCGAGTGAGTAGCTACAGGGGATTTTAAGTAGCTATAACGGATATATAGCCCCCAACCCAGAATATGCATTTTTCGATGGTAAACAGACCGCCGATAATGAGATAGTTAGGCATGTGTTGAAGGCGCTGTCGGGAGATGTGTATTTCACGGTGGCGGCAGCAAATAAATAATTATAAAAATAACAATATAAAGAGCGTAAACGCTTTATTTGGGGAGTAACAGATGGTCAAGAACAATAAAAAAATGGGTATGGGGCTAGCAATATCGGTAGCCACTATGCTTTTAGCGGGCTGCGACACTAACCAGCCTGACGTGCTGCAAGGCAAGGCCGACACTACAGGCTATGTTGCCATTTCGGCTCCGCGCAATAGCGACGCGGCCTATTCGCCAGTGGCAAATCAAACCATGCCTAACCAGGTTTTCTGGGGTGATACTCACCTCCACTCTACGTTCTCCATGGACGCATTTATTTTTGGTAATACCCTTGGTCCAGACGATGCTTACCGCTTTGCTAAAGGCGAGAAGGTTATGGCCACTCGCGGCCAGCCGGCTCAGTTGCGGGAGCCTTTGGACTTCTTGGTGCTGGCAGACCACACCGACGCGGTAGGGGCGATGGTTGCGCTTAAAGCGGGCAATAAAACGCTGATGGCCAATGCCACATTGCAGGAATGGTCAGAGATTTTGTTTGCCAGCGAAGAGAGTGCTCGCAAGCAACTTGAAGCTACCCAGACTCGCCAAGACACGCCGCCTGAGTTAGAAGACGGCGATATTCGTTTTAATGCCTGGGACTACTTAACCTCCACGGCAGATGCCCATTACGAGCCGGGTAAATTTACCCCGCTGATTGGTTTTGAATTTACGGCTCAGAAGGCTGGCCAAAATTTACACCGTGTAGTGATCTATCGTGATGATGCAGACAAGGCACAGATGTTGTTGCCGCTGTCTCCCAAACGGGATTCTGATCCACGTCGTCTGTGGGATTTTCTTGAGCAGTACGAAGAGACTAGCGGTGGCAAGGTGTTGGCTATTGCCCACAACGGTAATATTTCTAATGGCCTGATGTTCCCCACAGCTGAGCTAGAGTTTGGTGATGCTATCGATAACGACTATGTGACGCGACGTGCTCGTTGGGAGCCTGTGTATGAGGTGACCCAGATTAAAGGCGACGGCGAAACTCACCCACTATTGTCTCCAGATGATCGCTTTGCCGATTACGAAACCTGGGACTTTGGTGATTTTGCTGGTGTATTAAAGAAGGACGAAATGATCCCGTTTGAATATGCCCGTGAAGCGCTTAAGCAGGGTATGGCGTTGGAATCGACTTTTGGTACTAACCCTTACAAGTTTGGCATGATTGGCTCTACGGATTCTCACACTAGCTTGGCTACGGCCGATGAAGATAACTTCTATGGCAAGCACAGTGCTGCCATGGAGCCGCAACCAGATCGCTGGAAAGATGCAGTGGGTGGCCGAGGTGATGTGACGGTTCCTGGCTTTATGATGGTGGCTTCTGGCTATGCTGCGGTTTGGGCTCCGGAGAATACTCGTGAGGCGATTTGGGATGCTTTGGCGCGTCGTGAAGTCTATGCCACAACGGGTAGCCGTATTACCGTGCGTTTCTTTGGTGGTTGGGATTACAGCGAAGACGACCTGTATGCTTCGAATATGCCTGAGCTGGGTTATGCCAAGGGCGTCACTATGGGTGCTAGCCTAAAAGACGCCGGATCTGCTACATCATCTCCTAGCTTTATGGTCCAGGCCGCCAAAGACCCCAATGGCGCTAACCTTGACCGTATTCAGGTTATTAAGGGCTGGGAAGACAGTGCTGGCAAGCTCCATGAACGTGTTTATAACGCCCAGTGGAGCAACCCTGAGCTTCGGACTATGGGCGCTGACGGCAAGGTGGCGGATTTACCGTCTACTGTAAAGGGCGCTACCTATAGCCATAAATATGGCGCTGCTGAACTGAGCGTTCTGTGGCAGGACCCTGACTTTGTGATGGGCGAGAAAGCCTTTTATTACACAAGAGTGATCGAAGTGGCCTCGCCACGATGGACGTCTTACGATGCGTCTCGCTTTGAGGTTGAGCTACCTAAGTATGTGAAAAAGACTACTCAAGAGCGTGCCTATAGTTCACCTATTTGGTACGATCCAGCTAACTAACGATGATGCGATAGTGAATAAATCGGGTGTTTAGTTAACCCCAGGGGATAGGGCGCGGTGCGCCTGTTCTTGCTGATATTGAGGTGACGTTCCTGATGAAGTGACTCTCCTATTGAGCTGACTATCCTATTGAGCTGACTCTCCTATTGAGCTCACTATACTAATAGAGTGACTATTCTAATAATAATTAAAGAGGCCCAAGTTAATGTCCAAACGAATTCCTAGAGATAGCGAAAACGACTATACCGAAGATATGGCGAAACAGCGCCGCGATTTTGTGACTGCCGAGACTGATGTGTCTCTGCAAAACATTGGTCATTATTCTATAGACCCTGCCGACACGGCTGGCAACGTAGAAAACTTTATTGGTGTGGCGCAGGTGCCTATGGGCCTGGTTGGCCCTCTGCTAGTTAATGGTGAACATGCCCAGGGTGATTTTTATATGCCTATGGCCACTAGCGAAGGCACGTTGATTGCTAGCTATAATCGTGGCGCACGACTGCTGCGTGAATCTGGTGGTGCCAAGGTGACTGTGGTAGACGACGCTATGCAGCGCGCCCCAGTATTTATGTTTGACGATGCTCGCCAAGCCCGTGACTTTGGTGTTTGGGTGACCGAAAATTTTGACCAAATTGCCGAACAGGCTCAGACCACTACTAGGTCGGGCAAGCTGCGCAATATTCAGCAGTTTGCAGCGGCGCGTATGCGCTACCTGCGTTTTAACTACACCACTGGTGATGCGGCAGGCCAAAATATGGTTGGTAAGGCGACCTTTGTGGCCTGCGAATGGATCATGGCTAATTACCCCGGCATTAAGCGTTACATGTTGTCTGGGGCTATGGACACGGACAAGAAGCATTCCCATTTGAATACCTTGCACACCAGAGGCAAGCGTGTCATTGCTGAGGTGACTATACCCAACGAGCTACTGCTCAAGAGTATGAATATTTCTGCCGAGGCGCTGTATAAGGCTAGGTCGATTAGTCAGGTGGGTTCCTTTATGGCGGGCTCTAATAATACCGGTGCTCATTCTGCTAACGGTGTTACCGCGGCGTTTATTGCCACGGGTCAGGACGTGGCTAACGTTGCCGAGTCTAGTGCGGCGATTGTGTTTGCTGACCTTGATGATGAGGGTAACTACTATTTATCGATTACTATTCCTTCGCTTATTATTGCGACCTTTGGCGGCGGTACTGGTTTGCCGACTCAGCAGGAATGTTTGAAGATGCTGGGCTGTGCTGGCTCGGGCAAGGTGCATAAGTTGGCCGAGATTATTGGTGCAACTGTGTTGGCGGGTGAAGTGTCGCTGATGAGTGCTGTGCTGGCTGGTGATTGGGTGACTAGTCATGATGCGCTGGGTCGAAATAGATAAGCTTGCTTTTTATCTAGGGGCCGCCGAGGGCTTTTTATCTAGGGGACGCTGAGGGCTCTGGGGATTTTTTGTTTAATTAATTGAGGCTGGTTCTTTTGGGAACTGGCCCTTTTTTTTGCTTTGGGTTTTATACCTTTATCTTTTTACCGGCTGGGCCTTTTAGCAAGAATATTAGCGGGGTGATGGCGAGCATGATCCACATCATAAAGTAGAAGCTATTTATATAAGATATGGCGGCGGCCTGTCTGGAAATTTCGTTGTTCATACCGGCGAGTAGTACGCTGAGGCTGGTGCCGTATTCTTGGGGGAACTGTTGCAAGCCCATGACAAAGGTATAGGGGGTTATGTTTTCGTTGAGGTACGAATGGTGAGTCTGCATATCTCGTGACAGTAGGGCAAAGGCGATAGACACGCCGATACTGCCGCCTAAATTACGCACCAAACTAAACAGCCCTGCGGCTTCGGCGCGATGTTCTTCGGGCATGGTTAGGTAGGCAATATTACTTAATGGCATAAAGATGCAGCCCAAGCCAAAACCTTGCAGCAGACCGCTTTCAATTAACATGTGGCGAGGTACAAAGTCGTTGTATTCGGTCATCATGGACAGGCTATAAGCTGCTGTTAAAAGCCCAAACAAAATAACTATGCGAGTATCTATCCGGGCGCCAATCTTGGCTACCACTATCATGCCCAGCATGGTACCTAGGCCTCTGGGAGCCAGAATAAAGCCAATATCTAATATGGGATAACCCATGAGGTTTTGTAGGTAGGGGGGCATTAACGCCATGCTGGCCAGCAGCACCAGACCGACAAAAAACATAAACGCCAGAGACACCATAAAGTTGCGATCACGCAAAACAGCTGGGGATAAAAACGGGTTATCTGCTGTGCGGGTGTGCAGAATATAAACCCACAGTGACGACAGAATCAGGGCGCAGTAGAGTTGTATTTCGGCGGCGTCAAACCAGTCGACATGTTGGCCCCGATCGAGAATTAATTGCAGGCAGGCAATGGTGACACTGAGGGTAAAAAAGCCCAATTTATCGAAGGGTCTCTCGACCTTTTCAGTGTTTGGCATAACTGCCAGCATAATTAAAAAGGCCATGATGCCGATGGGCAGATTAATATAAAACGACCAGCGCCATGAATAGTATTCGGTGAGTGCGCCGCCGAGGGTAGGCCCCAGAATTGGACCAATCATTATGCTGGCAGACCATAGGCCCATGGCCTTGGGGTGGTCTTCTTTGCGGTTAATATTAAGCAGTACTGTTTGCGATAGAGGCACTAGTGCTGCGCCAAAAATACCCTGCAAAACTCGAAACAAAATCATTTCATTGAGGGTGCTGGCGGCACCGCAGAGTACCGAGGCTGCGGTAAAACCAGCCACAGAAATGACAAATACAGACTTGCAACCGTAGCGCCCAGCGAGCCAGCCTACGGGCAAGGTCATAATAGCTGAGGCGACAATATAGGAGGTTAGCACCCAGGCTAGCTGCTCTTGGGTTGCCGATAGGCTGCCTTGCATATGGGGCAGGGCAACATTGGCGATGGTGGTGTCTAGCACCTGCATAATAGCCGCTAACATTACGGCAACGGTCACTGCAGACTTTGCTGAGGGGCTTAGCTCAGTGACTGTGGACATGGATTATTTTGACCAGGGCATATTGGGTCTGCGCTCGATATCCACGGTGATCTCGGCGCTCATGCCTGCGGCTAGGGGGGCTGTGTTGGTGTTAGCGTCTATGTCTAGTTTGACCATAATGCGCTGCACTACCTTGACCCAGTTGCCGGTGCTGTTTTGTGCGGGCAGTAGAGAAAACTCAGAGCCAGTACCCGGTGCGATACTGCTTATAACACCTTGCCACTGTAGATCGGGGTAGCTGTCCACGGTGATTTCTGCGCTCTGGCCTTCGCGTAGGTAGGTGAGGTCGGTCTCTTTAAAATTTGCTTCAACCCAGATATGGCTGCTATCTACCAAACTGTAGAGAGGGCTGCCGGCAATAATGTATTGGCCCAGCTGAATATTGAAGTTGGCGACTATACCGGTGGAGGGCGCTAGGGTTTGTACATGGCTTAGGTCTAGGCGAGCTTTTTTTAACTCTGCCATGGCCAGTAAATAGTTGGGGTGCTGCTCTAGGGGCAGGTCCATATCGATCAGGCGTGCCTTAACTACTTGCAGGGCCTGTTTGGTTACCTCTAATTCTTTGCCAGCGTCTTGGTACTGGTATTCCGCTTGATCTACCTGAGCGGCTGATACGGCTCGGCTGGGTAGTAAGATGCTGAGGCGTTTGAATTCTTGGCGATAAAACGTCTGTTGGTTTTGGGTTTTACTTATGTCGGCTAGCTTATTGAGGTAATCGGCTTTTAGGCTTTCTAGGTCACCGCCTACTTTAACCAGATTGGCTTGGGCTCTTGCCAGAGCAATTTGGTAGGGTTGGTCGTCGACCCGAAACATTACCTGGCCCGCTTCAACTAGACCGTTGTCGCCCACCATGACTTCGACTACCTTGCCGGATATTTCACTGCTTATGGATACCTTGTTGGCCTTGAGATAGGCGTTGTCGGTTTCTATAAAGCGGCCGCTCTGCAAATATACCCAGATGCCAATAACAGCAATGACTAATGGGCCTGCCCAGACAAGCAGATTGTTTTTAGCTTTTTTTGACACGGTGGTTCAACCTATTTTTATTATTATTTGTTGGAACCTGATAACAAAATTAGTATAGGTTTGCTAGCTGAGATGGGCAATAGAGGCCGCTGCAATCAACTGGGTGATTGTGACTGGCAATTACTCTAATGCCGTCAGTGGGGGATATAAACGCCATTTTTGACGCGGCCTGTGCAGGGGTTAACACCTACCCAATAGCCTAATTCTGACATCTCATGAATATCCCAAAGGGCAAAGTCGGCTCGTTTGCCAACCTCGAGACTACCACGATCATGGTCAAGCCCTAGGGCTTTGGCGGCATTAATGGTGACACCAGCGAAGCTCTCTGATGGCAGCATCCGAAATAAGGTGCTGGCCATGTTGACCATGAGTAGTAGAGATGTAGTTGGTGAGGAGCCGGGGTTTGCGTCTGTGGCTATGGCGATGGGCACCTTGTAACGGCGCAGTAATTCTAGGGGCGGTTGCTGGGTTTCTCTTAGAGTATAAAACGCACCGGGCAGCAGCACTGCTGTTACACCGGCCTCGGCCATGGCGGCAATGCCCTGTTCAGAGCTGTATTCAATATGGTCTGCCGACAGGGCGCCATAGTCTGCTGCTAGTTTGGCACCGCCGCTGTCGCTGAGTTGATCGGCATGGAGTTTTACTGGCAGGTTGTGAGCCTTGGCTTGGTCAAAAACCTGGGCGGTCTGTGCGGGGCTAAAGGCAATGGTTTCGCAAAATGCATCGACGGCATCGGCTAGGCCTAAGCGGGCAATCTCTGGGATCATCTGTTCACAGACCAAATCGATATAGTCTTGTGGGCGAGCTTCATATTCATTGGGAATGCTGTGGGCACCCAAAAAGGTGGTGCTCACACCAATGGCATTGTGCTGTTCTAGGGCGCGGGCAACTTGCAGCATGCGCACTTCATTTTTGGTGTCTAGGCCATAGCCAGATTTGATTTCTAGGCTGGTGACACCTTCGGCCATTAGGTGGTTTAAGCGTTTCTGGGCTGAGTCCATTAGTTGTTGTTCGGTGGCGGCTCTGGTGGCCGTGACTGTAGAGCGAATGCCGCCACCGGCTTTAGATATCTCTGTGTAACTTACACCCCCGAGACGCTGGGCAAATTCTGTGGCGCGGTTACCGCCAAAAACCAGGTGGGTATGGCAGTCGATTAGCCCGGGAGTTAACCATTGATGCTGACCATCATGAATTTCACGGGCGCATTTTTGCGGGCTTTGTGGCAGGTCTGACTGTTTGCCGACCCATATTATGCGCTGGTCTTTGACGCCAATGGCGCCGTTTAAAATTGACCCATAGCTGTTAGTCCCGTCTGCCCCGGCTGCCATAGTGGCCATATCTACCATAGTGGCTATATTTACCATGGTGGCTATGTTGACGTTGATCCACAGGCTGTCCCATTGCTGGTTATCGTTGGCCATAATTTAGTCTCGGGTAAACGGATGACTGATCATCTGTTGCACTAGCTTTTTAATGAGTGGTTTAACCTGGGCGGCGCGCTGTTCGCTGTACTCAAAACTGTTTTGGTCTGGCATATAAGTGATCTGAGATAATTCTAGCTGCACAGCGTGAATATGGTGTTCGGGTGAGCCGTATTGGCGGGTAATGTAACCGCCTTTAAAGCGACCATTGCACACCGAAGAGTAGTCGCCCTGAGCAAGCACTGTCTCGTGAAGAGAGTTTAATAACTCGGCACTAGAAGCCCGATGATTGGCATTGCCCCAATTAAAGTCGGGGAGCTGGCCGTCAAAAAAGCGCGGCACAATGTTTTTAATGGAATGGGCGTCCCAAAGTAGGGCGTAGCCAAAGCGCTGTTTAATGCGCGCTAGCTCTTCTTCAACTTTTTGATGATAGGGCTGCCAGTACTGGGTTGTGCGCTGAGCTATATCGGCGGCGCTGGGCTCTGTGCCCGCAACATAGAGAGGTTGGTTGTCGAACAGGCTGGTGGTGCATATTTGGGTGACGTTTTGGCCTGGGTATAGGGACTTATTGTCCGGTGACCGGTTGAGATCGATGAGGTAGCGGGAATAGTTGGCTTGGATGCTCGATACCCCAAGGCTGGGTAAAAAGTCATAGAGCCGATGCACATACCAGTCTGTATCGGGCAGGGCCTGACCCCGCTGGGTAAAGTTGGCCAATATCTCGCTGGGCACCTGCTCGCCCACATGGGGCATGCTCACCAAAAGAGGGCTGTCACCTTGGGTGAACTCAAATGTTTGGGGGGCGTTCATAGGCTATTCTGAGCCCATGCCAGAAGGCAGAATATCTTTGGCGAAGGCAAACAGCTGGCCCTCGTGAACGAGCTGCATAATGGTTTTCATATCCCCAGACATTACCCGATCCTGTTCATAAAAGGCCACTTTGTCGCGGACTTTTTGGTAGGCAGGTTGCAGCACTGCTGAGGTTTTTACGGGGGCATGAAAGTCGATACCCTGCACGGCAGCGAGCAACTCGACGGCGAGTATCCCTGAGGTGTTTTCGGCCATGTCTCCTAAGCGGCGTGCGGCAAAGGTGGCCATGCTGACATGGTCTTCTTGGTTGGCGGAGGTGGGTAGGCTGTCGACACTGGCGGGGTGGGCAAAGGTTTTATTCTCTGAGGCCAGTGCGGCGGCTGTTACTTGGGCAATCATAAACCCGGAATTAAGACCGCTATTTTCAATTAAAAAGGCGGGTAAGCCACTCATTTTCGGGTCGACTAATATGGCAATACGCCGCTCTGAAATAGCACCGATCTCTGCAATGGCGATGGCTAAGGTATCTGCCGCCATGGCTATGGGCTCGGCATGGAAATTACCCCCAGAGATAATGTCGCCATTGTCAAAAATTAGCGGGTTATCGGTGGCCGCGTTGGCTTCTATTAATAATGTTTTGCTGGCGCTGTTAATTAGATCTAGGCAGGCACCCATGACTTGGGGCTGGCATCTTAGGGAGTAGGGGTCTTGCACCCGGTCACAGTTAATATGTGACGTCAGTATGTCGCTGCCCTCAAGCAAGCGGCGGTAAACCATTGCTGTGGCCATTTGCCCTGGCTGGCCACGCACTTCATGGATGCGTGCGTCAAAGGGTTTGGCGCTGCCTTTAAGGGCGTCTACTGACAGAGAACCTGCCACCATGGCGGCACCAAACAGATTTTCGGTATGAAACAAACCTACTAGGGCCAAGGCGGTGGAGGCCTGGGTGCCATTTAATAGCGCCAGACCTTCTTTGGGGCCCAGTACTAAAGGAACGATGGACGCAGCGGCGAGAGCCTGAGCCGCAGGCATAACAGCACCCTGATAATGGCAGTCGCCCTCACCAATAAGGCACAGGGCCAGATGGGCTAGGGGAGCCAGATCACCAGAGGCACCTACGGAGCCTTTTTCGGGAATACTGGGCATGATGCCAGCATTAATGCATTGGATAAGGCTGTCGATCACTAACTTGCGAACGCCGGAATAACCCCGGGCTAGGCTAATGACTTTGAGGCACATGATAAGGCGCACAACTTCGTTACTGAGATCTTTACCAACACCGGCACAGTGGGATGTGACTAGGTTTTTTTGCAACACCGAGAGCTGGTCGTCGGGAATGCGTGTCTGGGCCAGCAGGCCAAAGCCTGTGTTAATGCCATAGGCGGCGTCACCTTTGGCTACGGCGGCAGAGACTGTGTCGGCACTGCGCTGCACGCCAGCCCAGCTGGCTTCGTCTAGGGCAACTGTTGGCTGGGAAAAATACAGTTCGCGCAGCTGCGCTAATGTTACTTTGCCGGGGGAGAGTATTAATGTGGTCATGTTATTTTGCTCCCTGCTGCTGCCTGCTGTCCCTATTATTGGGCGCTTGATCTGAACGCTTGGGCAGCATAGGTATGTTGAGATTATTCTCGCGGGCACATTCAATGGCGGTTTCGTAGCCGGCATCGGCGTGGCGGTATACACCACTGGCCGGGTCGTTCCATAACACTCTTGCGATTCTTTTGGCTGCGGCGGCTGTTCCGTCACAAACAATCACCACACCTGAGTGCTGGGAAAAGCCCATGCCAACGCCGCCGCCGTGGTGCAATGAAACCCAGGTAGCGCCACTGGCGGTATTGAGCAGAGCATTTAATAACGGCCAGTCAGAGACTGCGTCGGAGCCGTCACGCATGGCTTCGGTTTCGCGGTTGGGGCTGGCTACAGAGCCAGAATCTAAATGGTCGCGGCCAACCACGATGGGGGCTTTGAGTTCGCCGCTGGCAACCATTTCGTTAAAGGCTAGGGCTAACATGTCCCGTTGCCCTAAACCGACCCAGCAGATGCGCGCCGGTAAGCCCTGAAACTGAATGCGTTCTCTGGCCATGTCGAGCCAGTTGTGCAGGTGTTTGTCGTCGGGGATTAGCTCCTTGACCTTTTGGTCGGTTTTGTAGATGTCTTCTGGGTCACCACTCAGGGCAACCCAGCGGAAGGGGCCGACACCGCGACAAAACAGCGGGCGAATATAGGCGGGCACAAAACCCGGGAAATCAAAGGCGTTGTTTACCCCTTCGTCAAAGGCCACCTGGCGAATATTGTTGCCGTAGTCAAAGGTGGGTATGCCGAGCTTTTGGAAGTCGAGCATGGCTTGCACATGAATGGCCATGGAGGCTTTGGCCGCGGCGGCTACTTTGTGTGGGGCGCTGATTTGTGCCTGTTTCCATTGGGGGATAGTCCAGCCCATGGGCAGGTAACCGTTTACGGGATCGTGGGCAGAGGTCTGGTCGGTGACTGCGTCTGGGCGAACACCACGTTCTAGCAGTTGTAATAATACTTCCGGGGCATTGCCTTGCAGGCCCACGGAAACCGCTGTGCCATGAATTTTAGCCTGCTCTAGTATGTCTAGTGCGTCGTCTAGGTCTGTGGCTTTTTTGTCTAGATAGCCAGTACGCAGGCGGAAGTCGATACGAGTTTCGTCGCATTCTATGTTGAGGCTGCTGGCACCGGCCATGCTGGCCGCTAGGGGCTGTGCGCCACCCATACCTCCGAGACCTGCGGTGACAATCCACTTGCCTGTTAAGTCGCCGTTGTAATGCTGGCGGCCCATCTCGACAAAGGTTTCGTAGGTCCCTTGCACAATGCCCTGGCTGCCAATATAAATCCAAGAGCCAGCGGTCATTTGGCCGTACATCATGAGGCCCAGCTTATCTAGCTCGTTAAAGTGTTCCCAGTTGGCCCAATGGGGCACTAGGTTGGAGTTGGCGATTAACACTCGCGGGGCATCTTCATGGGTTTTGGCCACAAACACTGGTTTGCCACTCTGCACGAGTAATGTTTCGTCGCTCTCGAGATTTTTTAATGACTCGATAATACTGTGGTAGCTCTCCCAGTTGCGGGCAGCTTTGCCTATACCCCCGTAGACCACCAGATCTTCTGGGCGCTCTGCAACGTCTGGGTCAAGGTTGTTCATCAGCATGCGCATGGCCGCTTCGGTGAGCCAGCTTTTGGCGGTGAGCTGGGTGCCAGTAGGGGAGCGGACGATTGGAGCGGCTGATGCGGCTGGTGCAGACTCAGGTTTGTCGGTCATGGTAAGCCTCTAGGTGCTTTAATATTCTGTTTAATACATCCTCTCAAATGTATAGACATTTGCCAAGCGGAAAAGTATATTAAAACCGACCAAGAGCCCTCAGCTGCCCCTAGATAAAGGACAAAGAGCCCTTAGCGGACCTAACTAAAGAGCCCTCAGCAGACCCTAAATAAAGAGCAAAGAGCCTTCAGCGGCTCCTAAATAAAAAGCCTTCAGCGGCTCCTAAATAAAAAGCCCTCAGCGGCCCTAACTAAAGAGCCCTCAGCGGCCCCTAGATAAAGAGCAACGTTTGAATGAAATACTATTGGTTTAAACAGGCGTACCTCGACTCTGGCTGGGCTTCCGGTGTGACCATCGCGGTCGCTGATAACGGTCTGATAGAGAGCCTGGAGGTCGATACTCTGGCAGGCGAGTTTCACTCCATTGATAAGGCCTTTGATCATCCTGCGATCCCCGGTATGCCCAATATTCACAGCCATGCTTTTCAGCGCGCTATGGCGGGCCTCAGTGAAAAAATAAGTGCCGCTAGCGATACCTTCTGGAGCTGGCGCAAAATCATGTACGCGTTTGCCCACCAGATTACCCCAGAGGACCTGCGGGCCATTGCAGCGCAGCTGTATATGGAAATGCTCAAATCCGGTTATACCTCTGTCGCAGAGTTTCACTACCTACATCACCAGGCTTCTGGGCAGCCTTACCCCAATCAGGCCGAACTCGCCTTGGCCATTATTGAGGGTGCGGCCGAGGCACAGATTAGTCTGACAATATTGCCGGTGCTGTATATGAGTTCTGACTTTGGGGGTGCGCCGCTTAAAGACGAGCAAAAACTGTTTGGTAATACGGTGGAGGAGTATCAGCAGTTACATCGGGCTATTGGGGAGCATATTAAAAGTGCTCAACCTTCTGGTCCTACAGTCTCTCTAGGTGCAGCATTTCATAGCCTAAGAGCAGTACCTCCAAAAGCTATGGCGGAAACTCTTGCCTACCTAGATTCTGTTGACCCAAGCATGCCCATCCATATTCATATTGCCGAGCAGGTGGCAGAGGTAGAGGCGTCGATGGCGTGGAGTGGGCAGCGCCCTGTGGAATGGTTGTTAAATAATGTTGCTGTTGATAGCCGCTGGTGCCTTATTCATGCCACCCATATTAATGAAGACGAAATCGCCGGGATTGTAAAATCTGGGGCGACGGTTGGGCTTTGCCCCACGACGGAAGCTAATTTGGGGGATGGGTTTTTTCCTCTGGGTGAGTTTATGGGGGCGGCTTTAAACTCTCAATTAAAAACTCCTTTCAGCTCTCCCTTAAAATCTCCTATTGAAGGGCAGGGCAGCATTGCCATTGGCTCTGACAGCAATACCTCGGCGTCGCCTATCGAAGAGCTACGTCTATTGGAATACGGCCAGCGCCTGTTGCATCGGGGGCGCAACCTTAGCGCTGTGCCCGGGTCTCCCCATACGGGTACAAGACTTTATGATGCGGCACTGGAAGGGGGTGCCAAGGCAACGGGGCGTAAGGTGGGTAAGTTAGCGCCGGGCTACAGTGCCGATATTCTGGTGTTGGATAGTTTGTCGCCAGACCTGTTTGCCAAGGCCAGTGATGATTTGTTAAATGGGTTAATATTTTCGGGTAATACCAATAAGGTGCGGGATGTGATGGCGGCGGGCCATTGGGTGGTAGAAAACTTTGCGCATAAAAATGAGGCTGTTATTACTGAGCGTTATCGGAATACGCTGGCTCGATTGCAGGGTAAGCCTCTCTAAACTTTACTATATCCCTTGCCATCTCCCTCAATACCTACCGCATACTTATAACGCTACGGCGTAAAAACATCACTCAGCTCATAGCTGTCGCCGGGGTGATACATTGTGGCCACGGAGGCTATTTTGCCCAGACTCCAGGTGCGTCTAAGCAGCACTAGGCAGGGTTCCGAGCTCTTTAATTTTAATAACTTCTTGTGCTCTGCCGTGGGCATTCTGGCCTGCACTCTGTGTTCGGCTTCTTGCAGTGGTGCTACTTTGAGCAGAAATTCCGCTGGTGTTGTGACGGTGAAATCTGTGGTGCCGTAATCGGGTACGACTTCTGGGTTTACGTAGCGGTCTTCAATTTGTATAGGGCGGTTGTTTTCTAGGTGCACTATTACGGTGTGGAAAACTTTAGTGCCGGTGGCAAGTTGCATGCGGGCTGCGTCTTTGCTGTTTAGTTTGTCGAGTTTATTAACAATGAGTTGGCAGCTATAGTCGTGGTTGCGCTGGCGTACTTCATCGGCAATATTATGAATCTCTAATAGATGGCCGCTGCTTTTGGGTTCGGCAACATAGGTGCCGGCGCCGGCGGTACGCACCAGAATACCTTCGTTGGCTAATTCTCGAAGTGCTCGATTTACGGTCATGCGAGACATGCTTAATGTGCGAGAGAACTCAAGCTCGGTAGGCAGCAGAAACGAAGGTGGCCAAATATTGTTGCCAATCTGCTTAAGAATATAAGACTTGAGGCGCTGGTATTTGGGACCCTGTTCGCTTTGTAGTGCTTTTTCTAGCTCTTTTTCTAATGCCGAGTTCATGGAGGTTGCTGTACCAGTATCTTAGGGTTATAAAACTATAGTACGGCCTTTGGGGTCTTGATGTAATACCGGATAGTCTTAATTAGGGTATGACCAGGGCTAAAAACAATTTAAGATCGAAGTAACCTAAGAACAAACCGCTACTAAGCGGTTATCTAAAAATAATAACAATAGGAATCATTATGTTTAATCACAAAAACCTCCGGCTACTGGCTGCGCTGTCGGCGTTCGCCTTTGTCTCTGCCTGCAGTGGGCCAGAAACTCCTGCTCAGCTTGATGCTCAGTCTTCGTCCACGGCTAACAGTGGTGAGATGGCCGCTGCGGATAATATGGACAGCTGCGCCAATAATGATCCCAACCGTACGGCGCTATTTGGTGATCTGCATATCCACACTAGCTACTCGTTTGATGCCGCAGCGAACAGCACCGGCGCAACACCAGAAGATGCACACCGCTATGCTCGTGGCGAGTCGATTCCTTTTTTCCCGATTAATGATAAGGGCGTTGCCACTGGCACCACCAAGATTGACCGTCCCCTAGACTTTTTGGCCGTGACAGACCATGGCGAGTTTTTGGGTGAGAGAGCCCTGTGCCGCACTGAAGGTTCACCGGTTTATAACACTAAGTTCTGTACCGGTTACCGCTCTAGTGAGCGCATGGGTATGATGATGTTGGGTACGGTGATCACCACCGAGACCCCGGTACGAATTCCAGAAATCTGTGGCGCTGATGGCAATCTGTGTCGTGATTTTGCCCAGTCTCCTTGGAAGAACATTCAGGCGGCGTCCAATACCGCTAATACGCCCTGCGAGTTCACTAGCTTTGTGGCCTATGAGTACACCGGCACACCTGGTACTAGTAACTATCACCGCAACGTGATTTTTAGAAATGATTCTGTACCTGGCCTGCCGGTTAGCTATATAGATGCACCTATTGATAGCAAGCTGTGGTCTGCGTTAGACGATGTTTGCGATATTGAAGAAGGCTGTGATTACCTAACGATTCCCCATAACAGTAATTTGGCTAACGGTCGCATGGCGCCTTATATGCAACTTGAGGATACGGACGAAGCTAAAATCGCCTATGCCAAGAGCCGCTTAAAGCGCGAGCCGATTATGGAGATCTTCCAGCATAAAGGTAGTTCGGAATGCATTAACGGTTTAACCACTGTATTTGGTGCGCCGGATGAGCTGTGTAATGTTGAAGCGGTTAGACGCATGGGTGAGAAGAAGACCTATGCGACTCGAGACTTTTCTCAGTCAACGATGGCGGTAGGGGAGGCTTCGCAGGTTACTACTGAATGCGCACCTGGCACTATTGGCGATAGCGGTATGCTTGGGGCTGGCTGTGTGCACCCTACAGACTTCCAGCGTTCGGCACTGTTGGTGGGTCTTAAGGAAGAACAAAGCATAGGTCTTAACCCGGTTAAGCTGGGCATTATTGCGGCGACCGATACGCATTCTGCTACCTCTGGTGGCGTTAAAGAGTCGGCGTGGGTTGGTGCTGTGTCTGGTGAAGCTAACCCAGCTCAGCGTTTGCAGCCTGGTTTATTGACCAGTGGTATCGATGGTAACCCTGGCGGTTTGGCTGGTGTTTGGGCTCAGGAAAATACCCGTGATTCTATTTTTGATGCCATGTTACGCAAAGAGGTGTTTGGTACTTCTGGACCAAGAATTCGTCCGCGACTGTTTGCTGGTTGGGGACTTGATGCAGGTCTTTGCGAAGCTAACGATATGATTGCTCAGGCCTATGCTGGTGGTGTTCCTATGGGTGCTGATTTGAGTGCTCTTGGTGAAAATGCTTCCGACGTTACTGCTAAACCAGTATTTCTTGCCTATGCCGCGAAAGACCCAGAGGGTCTTAAGTTGCAGGCGCTGCACCTGATCAAGGGTTGGATTGATGCTGAGGGCAAGATGAATACTCAGGTTCTGCCCATCGCTAGTGAAGAAGCCGGTGCCGATAGTCTGTGTAAGGTTTACACCGACGAGAGTTTTGACCCTGCGCAGTCCGCTTATTATTACTTGCGTGCGGTTGAGCCAGAAACGCCTCGCTGGCACACCTACGACTGTGCAGCACTTGCTGAAGCAGATCGTCCAGATGTTTGTACCAATGGCCAGTACCCAGACACCGTTCGTGAAATGGCTTGGACCTCGCCGATCTGGTATCAGGGCCAATAAGGGCTTTCTCGCTAGGTGCTTTTTAACTAGGTACTTTGGGACCTACAAGGTTTGAGACTTAGTTGTTCGATAAAGAATTAGGTTATAATTACGCTGATATAGCAGCCTAATTCTTTTATCAACTAGCGCGTCTTAAGGGCAGATTTAAAACCAGTGAATGCATCTGAATTAAGCGCAACATTACTAAGCTGCCTGTTTTTTATGGGACTGGTTGCTTGGATCTCTTACCGCAAGACCAAAGGTGAAGTAGATACTCGCGATGGCTATTTTTTGGCCGGTCGCGGGTTGGGGGCGGTATTTATTGCAGGCTCCTTGCTACTAACCAATCTTAGTGCTGAACAGTTAATTGGTTTAAATGGCTCGGCCTATGGGTTTAACCTGAGCAGTATGGCTTGGGAAGTGACCGCAGCTTTCGCTACTATCTGCATGGCGTTTATCTTTTTGCCCCGTTATCTGGCGGGTGCTTTTTCGACATTACCTGAATTTTTAAATGATCGCTTTGACGATGATGTTCGCCGTTTGACTGTGATCTTATTTATGCTCGGTTATGGTTTAGTGACCATTCCTTCGGTGCTGTATTCCGGCTCTATTGCTGTGCTGCAACTCTTCGATATTCCTACCTTGTTTAATCTGCCCTACAGTCAGGCTCTGGCCGTCACTATTGTTGCCATTGGCAGCGTTGGTGCTATGTATGCAGTGTTTGGTGGCCTTAGGGCGGTTGCTGTGTCTGACACCTTAAATGGTATTGGGCTGCTGCTAATTGGTATTGCGGTACCTGTGCTTGGTCTGTCGCTTTTAGGTGAGGGAAGTGTATCTGAAGGCCTGCACATTATTGGTAACAACAGTACCGAAAAGCTCAATGCTATAGGGTCAGACTCGGACCCCACTCCATTTGCTACCTTATTCACCGGCATGATCTTTGCCAATCTATTTTATTGGTGCACTAACCAGTATGTTATTCAGCGCACTCTGGCGGCCAAAAATTTGGCCGAGGGTCAGAAGGGGGTGCTGTTTTCTGGGTTCTTTAAGGTGTTGGTGCCTTTTATGATGATGATCCCCGGGGTTATTGCTTTTCACCTCTATGGGGGGGTGGGCACGGCAACCGGTTTAGGGTCAATTGATTTAGCCTACCCTCAGCTGATCCGCGATGTGCTGCCTGTGTATGCCATGGGTTTCTTTTTGGCGGTGCTGTTGGGTGCGGTGTTTAGCTCGTTTAATTCATTGCTAAACAGTGCCGCGACGCTGTTTTGTCTGGATGTCTATGTGCCCTATAAGGAGCGCCAAGGGCAGCAGCCAGTGTCAGATAAGCAGGTGCTTAAGGTGGCCAAGCGAGCGTCGATACTGATTGCGCTATTTTCGTTTGTGGTGGCACCTATGCTGCAGTTTGCACCGGACGGGCTGTGGCAGATTATTCGCGTATTCACGGGTTTTTATAATATTCCGGTGATTGCGATCGTAGTGGTGGGGCTGTTTACCAAGCAGGTTCCCGCGTTGGGTCCTAAGCTTGTGATTGGGTTTCATGTGCTGGCCTACGGTCTCTTAAAGTTTGTGTTTGCAGATGTGGTGACGATTCACTTCTTACATCTGTACGCTATTTTGTTTGTGATCGAGGTGGCGATAATGCTGCTGGTAGGGCAGCGTTACCCAAGGGCTACAGCCTGGACTTATAGCACGACAAGCAAGGTCGACATGCAGCCTTGGCGCTTTGGTATTCCCTGTGCGATTACGTTGTTGTCTTGCGTGGTTGGTTTGTATTTGCTGTTCTCGCCGATTGGTTTGGTGGGTGGTATTAGCACGCTGTTTTGGCCACTGATTTGTATTCTGGTCGTCATCAATATTGTCTCTTGGGTGTTGTCTTATCGGCGCGAAACTAATGTTTTAAAGGTAGGGAATTTTAGTGACTAAACCCAGATTACGTTTCTTTGAAACGGCTGCCGGCCAGCAACATATTACCGACGGCGATAAGTACCTTTATCAGCAACCCCAGCCCAGCCGCAAAATAGTAGTGATTGGCACTGGCACTATTGGGCAAGAGCATATGCGCGTGGCCAGTCTGCTGGGACGAGCCCAGGTGCATGGTATTTATGATACTCAGGAGCATAGTTTGGACGTGGCTGAGGCCAACTATAAAACCTATGCTAGTAATACGCTTGTGCGTTATGCCGACTTAGCTGCTGCCTGTAACGACTCCAATGCAGATGCGCTATTTATCTGCACGCCAAACTATACGCATTATGAAATTCTGCAGGTGGCCATTAAGTCGGGTAAGCCGATCTTTCTCGAAAAGCCTATGGCGACCGATCTGCAAGATGCTGCAGCGACCATAGCGATTAGTGAGGCTTATTCATCGTTTATACAAATTGGTCTGCAGTACAGGTACAAGGCCCAATATATTGAGGCCTTTCATGAGGCACTTTCGCGACGGTCGTTGGGCGAGATAAAAACCATTAGCATGAGCGAATACCGGCCGCCCTTTTTAGACAAGGTGGGGCAGTGGAATAAGTTTAATGCTAATAGCGGTGGCACATTGGTAGAGAAGTGCTGCCATTATTTTGATCTGATTAATCTGCTGGCCCAGTCTCAACCGACCAAGGTTTATGCCAGCGGTGGTCAGGCGGTTAACTTTAAAGATTTTGAACACCAGGGCAGGGCCTCGGATATTGATGATCACGCCTTTGTGGTGATCGACTATGCCAACGGCACCAGAGCCAACTTTACCCTCAATATGTTTTGCCATGAGTTTACTGAAGAGCTGGTTGTTACCGGCACCCAAGGCAGGCTTGTGGCTAAAGAAGTATTTAACTTTCATCAACAGCAGGGCTCTCGGGCAACTGTGGCCATTGAGTCTGGTGAGTCGGCGGCCTCTAGGCAGACAGAGGTTACCTACCCAGCATTGATCGAACAGAGCGGCCACCATGGTGCGACTTATTATGAACACATTGCTTTTATGGACCAGCTGGACGGCAAACCTGTTGAAGCAGCAACCCCTTTGCAGGGGCTGTGGTCGATGATTGTTGCCAGTGCCGCTCAGGAGTCTATGGCTCTTGGGCAGGCTGTTGAGATTTCTCCCTTTATGACAGCTAACGGGTTGGCTGGCTTTTTAAATCACTAGGATTACCAGGATTACTATTACTACTATGAATCAGGTTATTAACGTTACCGGCAATCAAATGCCTGCCGTGGGTCTTGGCCTTTGGAAAATTGACGCAGATGCAGTGGCAGAGGCTGTGTATCAGGCTATCAAAGTGGGCTATCGACATCTCGACAGTGCCTCTGATTATGGCAACGAAAAGCAGGTAGGTGAGGGTATTGCTAGAGCTATCGCCGACGGGCTGTGCAGCCGCGAAGATCTTTGGGTAACGTCAAAGCTTTGGAACACCTATCACCGTCAAGAGCATGTCGAGGCAGCCTGTCGCCGATCTATGGATGACTTGGGTCTAGATTACATTGACCTGTATCTTGTGCATTTCCCTATTGCCCTGAGCTATGTGGACTTTAATCACCGTTACCCCGCTGAGTGGATCGATGATCCCAGCGCAGAAAATCCGGGTATGGAGCTTGATGCCGTACCCCTCAGTGAAACCTGGGGTGCTATGGAGCAGTTAGTACAGAATGGATTGGTGCGACAGATAGGCGTGTGTAATTACAGTGCTAGCCTACTCCATGACCTGATGAGTTATGCGCGTATTAAACCAGCGATGTTACAGATTGAATCTCACCCCTATTTAACTCAGGAGCCGCTGTTGCGCACAGCCCAGGCTTACAATATTGCTGTGACGGCATTTTCACCATTGGGCTCGCTGTCTTATGTTGCCATCGATATGGCCAGCGCCAGTGACACTGTGTTAACCCAGTCTGTGGTATTGGCGGCAGCCGAACGCACCGGCGCTACCCCAGCCCAGGTTGTGTTGCGTTGGGGTATTCAGCGGGGCACTGCGGTGATTCCTAAAACCAGTAATCCCCAGCGGTTAGTTGAGAATTTAACGCTTTCAGAATTCAACCTAAGCGATGACGAGATGGCGGGTATTTCTGCCTTAAATCAGAACCGTCGTTTTAACGATCCGGGTGTCTTCTGCGAGTCGGCTTTTAATACATTCCACTCTATTTACGACTAGGCCCGACCATGAGTCAATTAATTGTAAAACCCATAGGTTTGCCAGAGCAGCAGGATCATGGTGAGTCTATTTTCCCTTTGATCTACGGCGCTGAGGCGTCGGGGTCCAGTGCTGATATAGCAAGTTGGGTTGCCGAGCATAGAGGCGTACTTGAAGATCAGCTTGCTCTTCATGGGGCGATTTTATTTCGTGGTCTTGGTTTGGTTGACGATCAGGATTTTGATGGTTTTATTCGTGCCTTTGATTGGCCTAATTTCACCTATGCCGAATCGCTTTCTAATGCGGTGCGACGCAACCGTACCGAACTTGTATTTACCGCCAATGAAGCGCCACCTGAGGTGTCGATTTTTTTGCACCACGAGATGGCTCAGACGCCTATATTCCCATCTAAGTTATTTTTCTTTTGTGAACAGGCGGCAGAGATTGGTGGCGCTACCCCTATTTGCCGGTCGGATATCTTGTTACAGCGCTTGCAACAGCAGGTGCCTAAATTTGTGGCTGACTGTGCTGCCAAAGGCGTACGCTATTCGCAAACTATGCCTGCCGAAGAGGATATGGCTTCGGGGCAGGGACGCAGCTGGCCCAGTACCCTGAGTGTTGAGAATGCTAAGAGTATTGAGGGTATTGAGGGCGCTGTGAGCTCTGAGAGTCGCGAGCAGGCCGAAGCCAAGCTTAAAAAGCTGGGTTATACCTGGGCTTGGCAGGCTGATAATTCTCTGTTTGTCACCACGCCAGTATTACCCGCTTTGCGGGAGTTGGCAGATGGCACGACAGTATTTTTTAATCAGCTGATTGCGGCTTTTCGGGGTTGGAAAGATGCCCGTAACACTGGCGGCAAGTCTATTTGTTTTGGTGATGGTTCGGCGATCAGCTTAGATGATATGGCGGTGGCAATTGATATAGCCGACGAGCTAACATTTGATATTCCCTGGCAGAGCGGTGACGTGGCTCTGGTGGATAATTTTTTGGCCATGCATGGGCGGCGACCTTTTGAGGGGCAGCGTAAAGTGCTTGCTTCGCTGGTGAGTTAGGATTGAGTTAGGGCTGTTAGTGTTGGGCTAAGGGCTATTAGTTTGGGCTAAGGGCTACTAGTGTTGAGCTGAGGGCTCCTAGTATTGGGCTAAGGGCTTCTAGTGTTGGGCTGAGGGCTCCTAGTATTGAGCTGAGGGCTCCGGCTAGCCGTATTAAATAATAAGAAATCTATTAGAGGGGAACGCGCCATGAGACCTATTTTACTCAGTCTATTATTGTTGCTGATGTCACCGTTGGTGAGCGGAGAATATTCGCGAAGCTATTTAGATAGCCATGAACTAAAGACCGCTGAGGTTAATGGCATTAACATTGCCTACCGTATTGTTGGAGATGGCAAAGGCGAGGCACAAGTAAAAGACAGGCCTAAGGTCGTGGTGATTATGGGGCTGGGAGGCTCTAACGTGGCCTGGGGCGATACGTTGATTAGCGGCATTGTAGACGCCGGTTATGAAGTGCTGATGTTTGATAATCGCGATACCGGCGAGTCCACACGCTTTGACGACTGGGGCCAACCAACATTGTGGCTTCAGCTGTTAAAGCATAGCCTTGGCATGCAGGTTAATGCGCCTTATTCATTGAATGATATGGCGGCAGATGCGGTGGCTTTGATGGATCTGGTTGGCTACGAAGATGCTCATATTATTGGTGCTTCTATGGGTGGCATGATCGCTCAGATAGTGGCGGCTAAACACCCGGAGCGCACGCGCAGTTTGATTTCAATTATGTCTACCACCGGTGCTACTCATTTGCCTGCGCCGACTAATATGGCCGAAAACCGCTTGCGAGATTTAGCTGAGGGTGAAGCCCAAGCTGAGCGTGAAGCTGCGATTCGGGCTCGAGGGTTTTTCCCTCAGTCTATGCCGCGCCATTTGATGGCAGTGTTTAAGGTAGGTGATCGTTCGGTAGATGTGGCAACTATTCAGGCTGATACGCTGGTATTGCACGGTGTAGATGATGGTTTAATACCACCGGCCCATGGCGAGCACACCGCAGAGTTGATTGAACGGTCTGAGTTTATTTTGCTTGAGGGAATGGGCCACAGTATGCCCGATGCGGTGATGCCTAAAATCATTTCTAGCCTGACTGGGCATATGAACAAGGTTGAAGCCAGCATGTTGGCGACGGCTGTTTCAAAGGGAACCGCTCACTAATAACTGTTCATTAAAAATAGAAAATAAGTTAGCGGGCCAGTTTATTGCTTGGCCCGCGCTTACTGTTTTCCTTCCTTGCTGCCTTCCTTCCTTGCTCTTTTATTCTTTACGTTTACAGGCCGCCTTTTATAACAACTCTAGCGCAGCAATGCAGCGCTGTACTTGCTGGTGAGTGCCTTTTACTGCTTTAACAATTCGCGGTTGCATGGTGCTGTATTCGATCACCAATTGTGCAAGCTTGGTCTCGTTGGCCGCGGTGCACTCTGTGGGTAGTAGGTAGTTGACGTAGTATCTGGTTAAGCCTAGGTCTTCCCCGGCGTTAAGCAGCGGTATTTGCGCCAGTATTCTTTCTTTAAAGGGTTGCTCTAGAGCGAGTTGCTCGGCGGGAAACAACCCCGCCATAATGTAGCGCAGGGTCGCTAGTTTTAACTTGTCTGGGTTGTTAATCACTACTTCAAACCATTTTGCTTTGACCTCTGGGTCTGGGCGCAGAACCTCTGAATATATTGCGTAGTTTACTCCTAGGTCGGAGTTATCGCGCTGGCTTTCTGCCGTGGTTAGAGCCTTATAGTTTTGGTGCTGATAACGATTGAGTTTGGCGACGATTGTCCAGCGTTTGTCTTGGTCTATTTCGAGGCCATCAAAACTTAGGCTGCCGTTTAATATGGCTTGTAGGTTACCTAGGTGGGTTTGCTGCTTGATACTAGCGCCTTGCTCTTTGTTACCTGCGGGGCTTTGCGATTGGCTCAGGCTGTCATTTTGGCTCAGGCTGTTATCTTGGCTCAGGCTGTCATTTTGGCTCAGGCTGACGTAATTGTCGTACCAGTATTTTTGTAGATCAGAGCCGGGGGCTGCGGTTGTTAGTAGGGCGAGATAGAGGTCTTCGATCTCTCTGTGCAGGGCGCTGTAATCGTTGACGCCGAGACGGGTGGCGGCGGACAAATAATCTAATGATCTGCCGAGCCCGGTGCCTATGGCTTTGGCCACGTTGTAGTCTGTCTCTGTGGCAATATTCGCTTTGGCGAACTCGACAAAATCTAGGGCGCTTAGGTTGGCGTCGCTAACACTGTCGATAAGGCTCTGCCACAGCATGAGGCGCATGGTGCTGCTCTCTATAGCATTGATATGTTGTTTGGCACTGGCCAGTGACTTGGGGTCGAGATCGACTTTGACGTAGCCCCAGTCTGCCTCATTGGGATACACCAGGTCTGGGCAGCTGAGGCCGATAGCATCAACCACTGGAGTGGTTGCACCGGCATAGGTCACAGGAACGGCATTGGCAAGTCGCAGGGCGCCATCGCGCATGTTGTACAGGCCCACCTGCACGGTTTGCTGGCGCAGTGTTGGGTAGCCCTCTGGTGCGGTCTGGTTGATATTGAGCGCAGTGATTTTGTTGTCGCTGCACTCATAGTCAACCTTGATGCTATTAAGGCCTGCGGTGTATAGCCAGTCCTGGGTCCATTGGGTCATGTCTATGCCAGCGGCATTGCCTAGCTCGCCCATAAAGTCATCGAGGTCGGTATTTTGGTAGGCGAATTTTTTAAGGTAGTTGCTCACGCCCTGCCTAAAGTTTTCTTCTCCTAGATAGAAGGGCAGCTGCTTGAGTACAGAGGCGCCTTTGCCATAGGTAATGCCGTCAAAGTTGGCCATGGCAGCGCCGGTACTGTCTACGGGCAGCTCAATGGCATGGGTGTTAACTGAGTCGTCGGTGCGATAGGCCCATTGCTTGCGGCCGGCATAAAACACATCCCAGGCATCGTCAAAATCACTGGCTTCGGAGATGGCGAGATTGGCCATGTAAGTGGCAAAGCTTTCGTTGAGCCATAGGCCGTTCCACCAGCGCATGGTAACTAAGTCACCAAACCACATGTGGGCCATTTCATGGGCAATCACATTGGCCAGACGCATTTTTGACGACGTGGATTTGTTGCCCCGTTCTATGTAGCGCTCACTAAAGGTCACTGCAGCAACGTTTTCCATGGCACCGGCATTAAAGTCGGGGACTATTACCTGGTCGTATTTACCGAAGGGGTAGCGCACATCAAAGTATTGGTTAAAAAAGCCAAAGCTCTGTTTGGTTGGGGTGAACCATTCATCAATCACCACATGGGGCGATAGACTCTGACGGGCGAATAGGCGCAGGGGAATGTCTTCGAATTGATCTTCCCATACAGCGTAATTACCCGCGTGCAGAGAGAAAATATAGGATGAGAATTTAGCGGACTCTGGGAAGGTCCAAATATTATTGCTGCCGTTATTGTTATTGGCTTTGGTAGGGCCCTTTGTAATAGCAGTCTCTCTGGTGGCACTGATTACTTGCCACTGGGCTGGTGCTGTTACTTGCAGCTTGTAGGTTGCTTTTAGGTCGGGCTGATCAAAGTGCGGGAACAGGCGGTGGGCGTCGTAGGGTTCGAAGTCTGTGTAAAGGTAGACTTCGTTATCGGCGGGATCTACAAATCTGTAGAGACCAGAGCCGTCACTGGAGTAGGGGTGTTCGTAGGCGATAACCAGTTTGTTGCGACCTGGGGTTAATTCTGATGCTGGGATACGGATAAACCACTTTTCGTAATCGTAGTCGATTGATTGCCCGTCTCTGGTAATGGAGGCTACTGTGCCCTGATCGAGATCGATAGTTAGATCAGCGCTGTTGTTGGGTACCAAATCAAAGGCAATTTCTGTTACGCCGGTAAAGGTATCTGATTCGGCGTCTAGGGTAATGGCAAGATCGTAGCTGATGTTACTGAGCTGTTTGGCTCGCAACTCGGCTGTGTCGGCGTAGAGAAACTCACTGGCAGGTCGGGGTTCGGTAGTGGGGTTTCCGCAACCTGTTAGCAGTGCTGAGAATAGAATAGTGGTTAGGAGGATTCTAATCTGCTGATGAGGCTTATTTTTTATTCTGCTCTGCTCTTTAATCGTTATTCCGCTCTGCTCTTTAGTAGTTATTCCGCGCTGCTCTTTAATAGTTATTCCGCGCTGCCTTTTATTCTTAATTCCGATCTGCACTTTACTCTCCAGTTTATGGTTCGCGTTTTTACGACCCACTGATTTTTATAGTTAATGCCAGTAGCTATGGCGATCTTGCATGGTCGCTATCTTAGCATTATTAACGCCAGCAAATAGCCGGTCTGGAATGGCGCTAATGGCTTAGATTTTGGCTCTGGATTCTTGGCATAGATTGACGGTCTAGATTAATGACTCAGAGGTCATAAAAGCACTATTGCGCCGCCACTCGGTAATGTTATTGTTTGGATGCAATATACAAATATGAATAACTATAAAAACAAAACTAGGGGTTAATAATGATCTTTAAGCATAAGTATATGAGTTCTGCCATTTTGGCCGGTATTGCTTTTTTAGCAACACCATCTGTCTTGGCACAGGATAGTTTGGGGACTATTGAAGAGATTCAGGTAACCGGTTCTTACATTAAGAGTTCACCAGGCGATGCAGCATTGCCAGTACAGGTATTAAACCGAGACTACATCGATGGCATTGGCGCGACTTCGGTTGCTGATGTGATCGGCAAGTTAGCGATTAGTTCTGGTGCAGAAAACCAAACTGATTCGTTTACACAGGGTTCTACTCAGGGTACGGCTAACGTTAATCTGCGCGGCCTGGGCCTGAGTTCTACACTGGTATTAATCAACGGACGTCGCCAGACTATTTCTGGTGCACTGGCCAATGATGGCAGTGTGTTTGTCGACACGAGCAGTATTCCTGTGATGGCACTTGAGCGTGTTGAAGTGTTGAAAGAGGGCGCGGCATCAACCTATGGTTCTGATGCTATTGCTGGCGTAGTAAACTTTATTTTGCGCAAAGATTTTGACGGTTTTGAAATAAGCACTAACCTCAGTTCAGTAGACCGCGGTGATCAAGAAGATCAGACCGTTGGCTTTATCTGGGGTGGTGGCAATGATACAACTCGCTATACATTTGCGGGTAACTATATGGACCGTACTGCACTACCAGCTAGTGACCGTCCGGAGCTTGTTGATAACGCTCGCAGCTCGTTGGGTGCTAGCTTTGTTGCTATGCCTCATTTGGCAGGTCTAGCCAATGTGACAGTCGACACTGGTCCCTATGCAGGCACTTATAACCCAGGCCAACGTTTTGCGATTGATGGCTGTGCTGACCTTGAAGGAGGTTCGGTTGTGCCTACTCCAGCTGGACCCATGTGTTTTTTCCAGTACGGCACTAGATTTAACCTGGTTAACACCGAGACGAGAGCACAGCTCTATGCCAACGTGACTCACGAAATGGCCAACGGTGTTGAGATGATGGCTGAGTTGGGTTACGCCACCAATGAAGTGACTGACAACCCTCAGTCGCCAAGCTACCCAGATCTGACTTTTCCGTTGATTGCGGGTGAGCACCCAAGCAACCCACTTGGCGTACCTTTGGTATGGCTGGGACGTCCATTAGCGTTTAATTACCCGTCCCCACTGTCACCTCGTGAAAACGACACCTTACGTGCTTCGTTGGGCTTTAAGGGTGAGTTGGATAACAACTGGGCCTGGGATGCAGCGTTGACTCACAGTAGCAATAAGTATCGCGCTAGACAGCCAGATACTAAGTCGTCTCGTTTGAGAGCTGGCCTTGCTGGACTGGGTGGTCCGAACAACAATGAATACTATGACCCATTTGTCTCTGCAAACAACAGTCAGGCGGTTATCGATGACATGAGCTACTTGACTGATACTCAGCGCACCACAGATTTGACTGTGTTGGATGCTGTTGTTAGTGGTGAAGCTATGACATTTGCTTCTGGTAACACTGTTGATTTTGCTGCTGGTATTCAGGTTCGTCGCGAAGGCTACAAGACTGAAACTGATGACCTTTATGAGATTACTTTTGATGCGGCCGGTAACCCGATCCCCATCGATTTGATCTTCTTGGGTGGTGTGTCTGAAATTGATAAGAGCCGCACTGGTTTCTCTGCATTTGCCGAAGCTAAGACGTCGTTGACTGACGATATCGAGATAACCGCAGCAATGCGTTATGAAGATCTTGATAGCGGCACTAGCATTGACCCTAAGTTGGCGTTGCGCTGGCAGTTAAGTGAGCAGTGGGCTTTGCGTGCGTCTGCTAGTACGGCATTCCGCGAGCCTTCTCTGTCGCAGATTAATGCTCAGGTAGTAAACCTTGAAGGTATTCAGGACTTTAATGCTGATGGCTCACCTAAGGGTGGCGTTGCATTTGTTCGAGTGACTTCTTCGGGCTCTGAAGATCTGCAAGCTGAAGAATCTGACAACTTTAATGTTGGTCTTATCTTTCAGCCTTCAGACAATTTGGAGATCAAGCTGGACTACTGGATCGTGGATTACACCAACCTAATTACGGTTGAAAATGCTCAGGGTAAGGTAACAGCAGATATTAATGGTGCGGATCTTATTCGCAGCGATACTGGAACCTTAGCTGGTGTGCTTGTCGATTACTTTAACTCGTCAAGTGTTGACGTGAGCGGTATCGATTTAGAAGCTAACTGGGGCTTTATGGATAACTTTAACCTTGGCTTAAGTGTTGCTCATTTCCTTGAGTACGATATCACTTTACCTACAGGTGGCGTTGTTGATGCAGTGGGTTATTTGAACAACAATAACTTCTCTCGCTCTATGCCAGCGACTAAGGCGAATATGAACCTTGCCTGGTCTGACGGCGCTCATAATGCTTCTTTAAACGTTAACTATGTCACTGATTATGAGCACAGCCAGCCAGTACCGGCGTCTCAGAGCCAGGGTATTGATGCCTACACCACTGTTGATGGCCAGTACGGCATTAGAATGGCGTCGGGAATCGATGATGGCGAAGTTAGCCTGAGTTTTGGTGTTAAGAATATGTTTGATGAGAAGCCACCGCGCGTTTATGACGGCGCTAACTTCAGCTATGACCCCAAGCAGCACAGCCCATTGGGTCGTGTGTACTATGTTAAGGCAGGCTATAGCTTCTAATGTTTGTTGTTTAGAAACGGAGAGCGGCTGTTGGTTGGTCGCTGTTCTTGGTAGTAAACGAAATCACCTGAGGGCTTGCGCCTTTGGGTGATTTTTTTTGGGCTTTGCTCTTTATTTAGATGCCGCTGAGGGCTCTTTATTTAGATGCAGCTGAGGGCTCTGCTCTTTGCTCTTTATCTAGGGGACGCTGAGTGCTCTGCTCTTTATCTAGATGCCGCTGAGGGCTCTGCTCTTTGCTCTTTATCTAGGGGACGCTGAGGGCTCGTTCATACAGCCCGTTTAGGGTTGGCTATTTAAGTCGGTTGAGGGTTCTGCTCTTTATCTATAGGTGCTGAGGGCTCTGGTTTTTGTTTGGGAGAGGCTGAGGGTTCGTTCGCTAGTTCGGCTCTGGCGGCTTCGCGGGTGAGTCTGCGCTTTTCCTTTTTTTCTAGTCTGCGGCGTTCGGTGTACTGCTGGGCGGCGGTGCCTATATGTTCTTCGCCGCGGGCTTTGGCTAGTTTTACTTGTTTTTGGCGTTGGGCAAAACGTAGTTTTTGGTCTGGGCTGACTTTGCCGTTGCAATGGTGGCAGGAAAGGCCTTCGCTGTAGGCTGGTAGGGTTTTTTCATCTTCGGTGATAGGCATGCGGCAGGCGTGGCACTGGTCATAGGACCCGCGTTTTAAGTCGTGGTCTACGGCAACGCGATTATCAAATACAAAACATTCGCCTTGCCATAATGTTTGCTCTTTGGGCACTTCTTCTAAGTACTTAAGAATGCCACCCTCTAGGTGATAGACCTCTTCAAAACCCTGCTCTTTTATGTAGGCCGTCGACTTTTCGCAGCGAATCCCACCGGTGCAAAACATGGCTATCTTTTTGTGCTTGCCCTTGTCTAGGTTGTCTTTTGCCCAGGCTGGGAATTCTCTAAAGCTGGTAGTTTTTGGGTCTACGGCATTTTTAAAGGTACCGATTTCCACTTCATAATCATTGCGGGTATCAACCACTAAAACATCGGGATCAGATATTAAGGCATTCCAATCCTTGGGTTTTACATAGGTACCCACCACCTGTTTTGGGTCTATACCCTCGACGCCCATGGTGACGATTTCTTTTTTCAACTTTACTTTACTGCGATAAAAAGGAATTTCATCATCAAAAGATTCTTTGCAGTCTATGTTTTCCAAACCCGGTTGCTGAGCGATCCACTGCAGCACGGCGTTTACGCCTTCGCGGGTTCCAGACATGGTGCCGTTAATCCCCTCGGCTGCTAGCAACAGCGTGCCAAAGACTTCGTTGTCGGTCATGGATTTTAATAGGGGGGCTCGAAGAGAACCGAAGTTTGGTAGTGCGACAAATTTGTAAAGTGCACAGGTGACATACTGAGTGGACATATTGGACCCTTGGTGGTTTGTTCAGCTAACCAAATCGTAAATTTGGCGCCTGTTGATTTCGCGTTATTTGGCAATTATAACAGGAGTATCAAAGGACTGCTGTTGTCTCTATCACTCTGATTCTCTTTAAAGCGGCAGGGCAGTCGTGTGTTTTTTCTGACGTAAAATTAAGTTGGTCGTCGAAGAGCGCACAATTCCCAAGCGTAATAGGCCCTGCATTATAAATTTCTCAAGACTTTCATTGTCTCTCTCAATAATTTTCAGCACATAGTCATTGGAACCGGTGACAGAGGAGCACTCGATAATCTGCTCCTGACCTGCGACAAAATCGTCCAAAATCTCGATGGTTTGTTGGCGATGGTCGAGCAGGGCTATATGCACATAGGCCATCGCGCTTAGGCCCAGGGCCTTGGGGTTGAGCATGGCCACATAGCCATCGATAACGCCAGATTCCTCGAGCTTTTTCACCCGCCGCCAACAGGGTGAGTTGGACAGGTTGACCTTTTCGGCCAGCTCCTGGTTGCCAATCTTGCCATCGCTTTGCAAGATACGAAGAATACTGCGGTCGTACTGGTCAATTTCGGCCATGGTTATATATTCCATCATTGTGTTGATATGAGGTAAATATAGCCCCATATCACGGTTTTATCTTGCCTATAGCAAATTAATTCCCCGGTTTATAACTAATAATATCCTATAACTTAAGGATAAGAACTATGGGTAAAAGCACTAATTACATTGCCAAGGTACCAGACGACAATGGCTTTATTGGCTATAGCGATGCTGAAAATGAAGTGTGGCGTGACCTTTATGCCCAGCAGATTCCCAATATTAACAAGCATGCTGCCAATGCTTACTTAGAGGGGCTAGACCTGCTCTCTATGGCTCAGAGCCGTATTCCGCAATGCAATGAGATCTCTGAGCATTTGCGGCCGCTCACGGGCTGGACAGTAGCTCCGGTGCCGGCCTTAATTGGTTTTCAACGATTCTTTACTATGCTGGCAGAGCAGACCTTTCCCGCGGCATCGTTTATTCGCTCCCGAGCAGACTTTGATTACATTGAAGAGCCCGATATATTCCATGAAATATTTGGCCATACGCCACTGTTAACCGATCCGGGTTTTGCGCACTTTTCCCAGAGGATTGGGCAGATTGGCTGTGAGGTGGGGCCCGCAGATTACAGCTGGCTGATCCGCCTGTACTGGTTCACCATCGAGTTTGGCCTGATAAGGCAGAACGGTGAATACAAGGCTTTGGGGTCAGGTTTAACCTCGTCCCCCACCGAGCTTGTCTATTCTGTTAGAGGTGCACCTGGCTCTTGTTTTAGTTCTGGTTCTAGTTCTAGTTCTGGCTCTGGCCCTGATACGGAATGTATCGGCGCCATACCAGAGCGTCGTGAATTTAATGTAATAGATATTTTACGTACGCCCTACAGAATCGATATTCACCAACCGATTTATTATGTGATTAATAATATTGATGATCTTTTTCAGGCTGCTGATCGAGACTTACACACAGATATTAAGCAGGCCCAGTCTCTGGGTTTATTTGAACCCAGCTACCCGTGCAAATTAACAGGATAAACAAATGACTAATCAAGTATGCGATCTGAGTAATAAAGACTGCGAACCCTGCCAAGGTGGTATGGCGGCTCTGGATAAAACTGAGAGTGAAAAACTACAGACAGAACTACACGCTGACTGGCAGTTGTCGGCCGACCATAAAATGATCTCAAGAGAGTTTAAATTTAAGGGCTTTGCCAGAGCAGTACAGATGGCCAATCTTATCGCTTGGGTGGGTGACCGCCAGGGCCATCATCCAGATATCGCTTTTGGTTGGGGCTACTGTTCGGTGAAATTTACCACCCACGAAATTGATGGCCTATCGACTAATGACTTTATTTGCGCTGCCAAATTAGACCAAATTACAGAGACCGTTTGAGGCCATGCCATGCTAGCCGCCGGCTTGCTGAATACTCTCAGGGCTAGCGGCAATAAATTCAGGTAGCGCTGTGCAGTGATCGTTGATTGACCTAATGAGCGGGTAGTCCTCTAGGGGGCAGTCAAAACGCTGGGCATTGTAAACCTGAGGGATTAGACAGACATCGGCCATGGTGGCTGTATCGCCAAAGCAATATTGACCATTGCTACCTGTTGATTGTAATCGCTGTTCAAGGGCAGTAAATCCTAGAGCAATCCAATGGCGATACCATTGCAGTTTGGCCTCTTCATCTACCCCTAACTCTGCGATTAAAAACTGAGTCACCCGAGGATTATTTAAGGGGTGAATTTCCATAGCAATTTGCTGAGCCATAGAACGTACACAGGCTCTGTCTATTGCCGTAGAAGGCAGTAGAGGCGACTGGGGATATTTCTCTTCAAGATATTCAATAATCGTTAGAGACTGGGTGATTAGGCCTTCTGATGTTGCGAGAGCCGGCACCAGTCCCTGGGGATTGAGCTGCATGTAGGCGGCCTGACGCTGTTCGCCTTCGAGTAGATTAACCTGTATCTGCTGCCAGCGTAGGTGCTTTAGTTCTAGGGCAATGCGCACTCTATAGACGGCGGAAGAGCGGTAGTAACCATAGAGTTTAATGTCTGTATCAATCGTCATACTTAGCTGCCTACTTTAAAGACCTAGTTTAACGACCTGCTGGTCTATTTCACCAAAAATATCTTGGCCTTGGGCGTCTAGCATAGCAATTTGAATGCGATCGCCAAAGCGCATAAATTCGGTGCTGGGTTTACCCTCGGCAATTGTCTCGAGCATGCGTACCTCGGCAAGGCAGCAAGAGCCGTTGGAGCGGTCCAGATTAGACACGGTGCCAGAGCCAATAATAGTGCCTGCGCACAGTGGTCGAGTCTTGGCGGCGTGGGCAATCAGCTGGCCAAAGTCAAAGGTCATGTCGACGCCGGCGTTGGGCTGGCCAACAAGGTCACCATTTAAAACAGCGCGCAGGGGCAGGTGAAGTTTTGCACCGTCCCAGGCATCGCCCAGAGTGTCTGGTGTTACTGCGGTGGGTGAGAAGGCGCTGCTGGGTTTGGCCTGATAAAAACCAAAACCTTTAGCCAGTTCCCCGGGAATGAGATTGCGCAATGAAACGTCGTTGACCAGCATCAGTAGCTTGATATGGTGCTGGGCATCTTCCGCTGACACACCCATGGGCACGTCATCAACAATGACGGCGACCTCCGCTTCAAAATCAATTCCCCAGTCTTCGGTTGCCATAGAGATGTCTTCTCTGGGCCCGAGAAAAGTATCTGAGCCGCCCTGATAGATTAAGGGGTCGGTCCAAAATGATTCGGGCATTGTGGCATTGCGAGCTTTACGCACTAGTTCAACATGGTTGACGTAGGCGCTGCCGTCGGCCCAGTGGTAGGCTCGGGGTAGGGGAGAGGCACAGGCCGCGGCATCGAAGGGCTGGCCTTTAAGATTGCCATTGTCCAGCTGGTCTGAGAGTGCTTGTAGCTGGTCTTTAACATTGGCCCAGTTATCCAGTGCGGCCTGTAATGTTGGGGCTATCGAGGCGGCGCTGACGTAAAGCTCCATTGTGCTGTTGACCAGGACTAGCTGTCCGTCTCGACCCTGCTTTAGTGATGCTAGTTTCATTGGGTTGGTCCTTTTATTTGTTCTCTTAATTGTTGTTTGTGCGTGCTCTGTTCAATACTAAGGGACCCGTCATGCAACCAAGCGGCATGCTGAGGCGCGCGCTTTGTGCGATCCCATTCTTCCAACATGGCGGGGGCTACTCGATGGAGTTCTTCTAACATGCCTGGCTGCGCGGTATCTGCGGCTAACTCGAGGCGGTGGCCGCTGGGGTCAAAGAAATAGATAGATTTAAAGATGGTGTGGTCGATGGGCCCAAGGACGTCTATGCCTGCTGCTTGTATGCGTGCCTTTGCATCGGTCAGGGCGTCCATGTCGGCCACCTTAAAGGCAATATGCTGTACCCATTTTGGTGTGTTTGGGTCAGTGCCCATCGTCGGGGAGTTGGGCACTTCAAAAAAGGCCAGCACGTTGCCATTGCCTGCATCCATAAAAACATGCATGTAGGGGTCGGGTTCGCCAGTTGACGGCACCTTGTCTTCAGCAATTGCCAGTTGAAAGTCCATGCCGAGAACCTGCTGATAAAACTCTACGGTCTGCTTGGCATTGCTGCAGCGGTAGGCGGCATGGTGGATTCCTTGAATGTTCATAATCAGACTCCGGTGCTAGGTCATTAAAACGCTAGGCGGTTGAGATTTTAGGCAGTTTCGATGGCACCACGATTGAGTTGGTCTCGCTCTATTGATTCAAACAGAGCTTTAAAATTACCCTCGCCAAAGCCTTCGTCTTTTTTACGCTGAATAAACTCAAAGAAAACAGGGCCAATTAAGGTTGCTGAGAATATCTGCAACAGCAGGCGCGGGTCATCATTTTCAGTGGAACCATCCAGCAAAATACCACGAGATTGCAACTCTTGGCTGGGCTCGCCATGGCCTGGTAGACGCTCTTCTAACATCTGGTAATAGGTGTCAGGTGGCGGGGCCATAAACTGCATGCCTTTGGCTTTAAGCTGATCCCATGTGGCGTAAATATCGTCACAGGAGAAGGCGATATGCTGAATGCCTTCGCCATTGTAGGCCATGAGAAACTCTTCAATCTGCCCACCACCGGTGGCTTCTTCATTGAGAGGAATACGAATTTTGCCATCGGGAGCCGACATGGCTTTTGAACGCAGCCCTGTGTACTCACCGCTAATATCGAAATAGCGCACCTCGCGAAAGTTAAACAGGTCTTCATAAAACTTAGCCCAGTGGCCCATGCGACCGCGATAGACATTGTGGGTTAGGTGGTCAATAACATTGAGCCCGCAGCCTGCTGGGTGCAGGTTAGCGCCTGTGGCGGGGGTATGGCTTTCTGTAACTTCTATACCGTCTAAAAAGACAAAATCTATATCGTAGATAGATGTCCCGTCGCCGTAGCGGTCAATAAGGTAAAGGGGAGCGCCGCCAATACCTTTAATCGCAGGCAGGCGCAGTTCCATGGGTCCAGTGGGAATGTCCATGGGCTGTGCGCCCATTTCTAGTGCTCGCGTATAAGCGGCCTGAGAATCTTTGACTCGGAATGCCATACCACAGGCAGAGGGGCCATGTTCTTGGGCAAAATAGGCTGCGTAACTACTGGGCTCGTAATTAATAATAAAGTTGATGTCGCCCTGGCGAAATAGCACCACGTCTTTAGATCTGTGGTTGGCAATATGCACGAAGCCCATGAGGGTAAAGACTGCTTCGAGCGTGCCTCGTTCTGGGGCGGCAAATTCAACAAATTCAAAGCCATCTAGGCCCATGGGATTGTAGGTATGGTCTGTTGTTGTGCTCATGTTGGCTCCTAAAAAGACAAGGCTGAATCGGGGTGGCTGAATTGGGTTGCAACCAATAATAGTTGGGATTGCAACTATTATTGGTTGCAACCCCAACTAATGTCAAGCATGATCGGCCCATGAGCAAAAATAACCCTAAACCACAAAATATCCTTAAGTTGGAACGCTATCTGCCGTACCGACTATCTATCCTCTCAAATCGTATCAGTGGGCTGATCTCTGAGACCTATGGCAATAAGTTTGCCCTGAGTATTACCGAGTGGCGCATCATGGCGGTACTAGGCGAATACCCTGGTGTGTCTGCGGACGAGGTGTCGATCAAAACCCAGATTGAGAAGTCGATTTTGAGTCGCGCTATTAGCAAACTATTACAGCGCAAGTTACTGCAGCGGGAGTTTGATCCCGCGGACAAACGCCGTTCTATGCTGCATCTAACCGACACTGGCCTCTCTGTTTACGATGACCTTGTGCCAGTGTCCTATGCTTATGAGCAGGATTTGCTTACCTGTTTTAACGATGCCGAGCGGGAGCAGTTTAGTGAGCTGATTGATCGACTGTATCAGCATGCTGAGTCTTCCATTGCCAAGGCTCCTTAGACAAACCGCCCTTTAGATAAACAGCCCTTTAGAAAAAACGCCCCTAGAAATAAGTCCCTAGAAATAAGCCCCTTTAGAAATACCACATCCAAGCTATTTATAACCCTAATCAGCCCATTGCTTGCCTTGGTTGTTGCATCTCGCTGTGTGCTGGGCATAATCTCAGCCTTCAGGCATTTAATTAGACAAATAGAAGGTATCTATGGGCGCTCAATGGAAGGTAAAGCACAGGGAAATCGCAGCCAACTTAAAAGGTCGCGTATTTGGCAAGATGACCAAAGAAATTATGGTCGCAGCGCGAAACGGCGCTGACCCAGATACCAACTCCAGACTGCGGCTTGCCATCGAGCAGGCCAAAAAAGCCTCTATGCCCAAAGAGACCCTTGAACGTGCGGTTAAAAAAGGCGCAGGTTTATTAGATGGGGCTGTGCATTATGAAAAGCTTACCTACGAAGGTTTTGCGCCCCACAATGTGGGCCTTATTGTCGAATGCCTCACCGATAACGTCAATCGCACCGTATCCGAAATTCGCGTTTTGTTTCGCGGCGGTCAGCTTGGCGCTGAGGGTTCGGTAGCATGGGATTTTGACCATGTGGGCCTTATTGAAGCGCGCACGGAAAACCTAGAGGCGGATGCCGAGGAAGCGGCCATAGAAGCCGGTGCTCAGGATGTGGAAGCTGTAGATGAGGAGGGTGAAGAAGGTCTTTCATTATTTATTACCGATATCACTGACCTAGATGCCGTGTGTCGAGCATTACCAGATCATGGCTACACAGTGGAGACAGCTAAAATTGGCTATCGCCCGAAAAACCCACTATCACTCAGCGGTACAGAGCTAGAAGAAGCCGAGGCCTTTTTGGCCGCTATTCTTGAGCATGATGATGTTCAAGAAGTCTATGTCGCGCTAGAGGGTTAAGGGTGACTGACGAAGTAAAAGCTAAAGACATAAAATCTGAGGAGATAAAATCTGAGGAGATAAAAAGTGCAGATGCGCTTTTAGGGGCACAGCCTGTATTACTAGGAGCACCGCCTGTATTGCTTTCTTTGGCGCAGTTTCTTAGGCCCTATGGCAAACAGATAAGCGTTTTTCTATTGGCGCTGGTGTTTACTGCTGGTGTCACATTGTCGGTGGGGCAGGGCTTAAAGCTGGTCATTGACCAGGGTTTTGCTCAGCAGTCTCAGGACCACCTCAATACCGCAATTATCTTTATATTGATTGCCTCGCTACTTATGGCAGTGGGAACCTATATTCGCTTTTATTTAATCTCTTGGCTGGGCGAGCGGGTCAGTGCAGATATTCGCACGGCTGTGTTCAACCATGTGGTGCACCTACACCCAGCGTTTTTTGAAACCAATCGCAGTGGCGATATTATGTCTCGCCTGACCTCAGATACGACATTGTTGCAGTCAATCATTGGCTCCTCGGTTTCTATTGCTCTACGCAGCACCATTAGTTTTGTCGGCGCACTAATTATGCTGCTGATTACTAATCTTAAGCTGTCGCTGATTATTTTATTGGCAGTGCCTTTAGTGCTTATGCCTATTCTGATTTTTGGTCGTAAGGTGCGCAGCCTATCTCGGGAGAGCCAAGACAGTATTGCCGATGTTGGGTCCTATGCCGGTGAGGTTATTCAGCATATAAAAACTGTGCAGAGCTTTACTCAGGAAGCCTTAGAGAAAACCGCATTTTCACGGGAAGTAGAGCGGGCGTTTACCGTGGCTAAAAAGCGTGTCAGTCAACGGGCCGTATTAATTGCAGTGGTCATTATGCTGGTGTTCAGTGCTCTGTCTGTGATGCTCTGGGTGGGTGGCTCTGATGTGATTGAAGGCACCATGACAGGTGGCGAATTAGGGGCCTTTATATTCTATGCCATTCTCATGGCAACGGGCGTAGCTTCATTGTCAGAAGTCTACGGGGAATTGCAGCGGGCAGCTGGTGCCACTGAAAGGTTGATGGAATTGCTGCATGCTAAAAATGAGATTGTTGTGGCTGATACCTTAGAGGCAAACGCAGCGAATCTTGCCCCCGTGCTTGCTTTTAAAAATCTGACTTTTTGTTATCCGTCGCGGCCAGACCAACCTGCGCTAAAAAACTTTTCTCTGAATATAGAAGAGGGAAAGATCGTTGCTCTAGTCGGGCCATCCGGTGCGGGCAAGTCGACTTTGTTTGATTTGATTCAACGTTTTTATGACCCGCAAAATGGCGGTGTTTATTTTGGTGACTGCAATGTTAAGGCACTTGACCCCAAGGCTTTACGGGAACAGATTGCGGTGGTGCAACAGCAGCCTACATTGTTTACCGGCGACGTCATGTACAACATTCGTTATGGCAAACCAGAGGCTACTGATGGGCAGGTTATTGCTGCGGCGACAGCGGCCCATGCCGACGAGTTTATTCGTCGTTTGCCCGAGGGTTATCACAGTGAGCTAGGTGAGCAGGGCGTGCGCCTTTCTGGCGGCCAGCGCCAGCGCCTTGCCATAGCGCGAGCGCTTTTAAAAGACCCTCGTATTCTGCTATTGGATGAGGCCACTAGTGCCTTGGATGCGGAAAGTGAATATAAGGTGCAGCTCGCCTTAGACAAACTTATGAAAGGGCGAACCACGGTTATTATCGCTCACCGTTTAGCGACTATTTTACACGCGGATTTGATAGTAATTATGGACGGCGGAGAACAGATTGCAGCGGGCAGTCACCAGGACTTATTGGGTTCAAGTGAACTCTATGCGCGGTTGGCTAAGTTACAGTTTTCTGCTGACGCGAGCTAATAGGTCATTTTCTGTATTAGCTAAAGGCTGTAAACAAGGGCTTTAAAGAATTGCTTGCATAAAGAAATAATAATTACTATTGTTCACTTATGGATAGCTTCAAGGATGTAAGCCACGGCCATATTGACAGGCCAAACAAGCGGGAAAGCAAAGACCCGCGGTTCCCTCATGCACGTTTTATTCCCACTCTTTTATCCCTCTCTCTGCTAGCCGCCTGTGGCTCTTCAGGGGATGGTTCCAGTAATTCTCCCAACCCTAGTGGTAATTCAAATCGCAGCCCAGTTATCACTGTTGATGAACGGATTAAAATACCGGAGCAAATGCGTTTGGTTACTGCCCTATCAGCGACTGACCTTGACGGCGATAAACTTGATTATTCGATTCTTGGCGGGGCTGATGCTGGGTTGTTTGCCCTTAGTTCAAACGGTAATTTAGAGTTTATATCTGCCCCTAACTTTGAGGCACCAACCGACGCTGACGCAGATAATATCTATGATGTTTCTGTCAGGGTTTCTGACGGTGTTGCCAGTGATTCAGCGTCGATTAAAGTAGAGGTAGTCGATCGCTTTGAGGGGCGAGTAGGCGATGCCCCAATCGTCGGCGCGCAGGTCTTTATCGATATCAATAGTAATTTAATAATGGATGGGGATGAGCCGCAAGCTATCACTACATCGTCTGGGCAGTTTGTTTTTGATCGCGCGTTGCCTCAGGGGTCTTTATCTAAAAAAATTATTTCTCTTGGTGGCGTTAATAAAAACAGCGGTTTCTCGGTACCCCATTTAGGTTTGATTTCAGAGTTGTCCGATAGCTCCGCCATCGCAATTATGGTCACTCCGATTACGACTCTGCTGTCGGCCATAGAATTGGTGCCCGAGCGAGAGCAGTTCCTTAAGATGATGGGGCTGACCCAGACCACGGCAGAGATCTATACCGTAGATACTTGGCAAGCAGCTTTTGCCGGCGATGATGCAGCTCAGAATACCGAGCGTCTTAACGAGCAGATATCGCTTCTTATTATGTCTCTAGACTGTCTTTTTGATCCCCAGGCTCTGATCGATCCGCTGGTTCTATCTGGCACTTTTGTGCGATATTTTATGGCCAATGTGTCAGAGGGGAAGACCTCTCTATCAGAACCTTCACGTATTAAGGCTATTCTCTATCAGAGCCATACTTATCTCTTAAGTAATCTAGCCGATGAGGCTGTCGAGTCTCAAATCGACGCTAGGTTGTTTGATGTAATTGCTGACGCTGTAGCCTCTGTTAGTCGAGTTTTTAATAGCCCCGATCTTAATCCCGCCAGTGAGTTTGCGATTAATGTTAGGCGCATTGCATTGGGGGAGTTACGTCGGCTTATCAAGGGGCTAGTAGACGGAGAGATTAGTGCCGATAGCTTTGCCGAACAAACGACTATGGAGGCCCTATTTGGCAGTCTTCAAGTCGATGGCTATCCAGATACAGACGGAGATGGTAGGCCAGATATTATCGACCCTGATTCTGATAACGACGGGGTCTTGGATATCAATGACGCATTCCCAAGGATCGCCAGCGAGACCACTGATACAGACGGCGATGGCATTGGTAACAACACCGATACTGATGACGATGGCGACGGTATACCAGATAGCCTGGACCCATTCCCGTTACTCGCTGGGGAAACATTGGATACAGACGGTGATGGCATTGGCAATAATCTGGATACCGATGATGATGGCGATGGCGTCCCGGATATAGATGATCAGTTTCCTCAGAACCCCAATGAAACCCTAGACACCGACGGTGATGGTGTGGGTAATAATGAGGACCTTGACGATGATGGCGACGATGTCCCAGATAGCCAAGACGCGTTTCCTCTAGACTCCACAGAAAGCCTAGATTCTGACTCAGATGGTACAGGCAATAACGCCGGTAGTGACGATGATGGCGATGGTGTGCCGGACAGTAGTGATGCATTCCCCCTCGATAGCAGCGAAACCCTAGACACGGATTCCGATGGCTTAGGTAATAATATCGATACTGATGACGATAACGACGGGGTGCCAGATGTTACAGATCAATTTCCCTTAGACCCCGCGGAGTCTGTGGACACGGACCTAGATGGCATTGGCAATAACAGCGATGACGACGACGATGGTGATGGCATTGCCGATACCAACGATGCGTTCCCATTAAATGCTAATGAGACATTAGATTCTGACGGCGACGGTGTGAGCGACCTGCTCGATATTGATGATGACGGCGATGAATTGCCAGATACCCTAGACGCATTTCCGTTAGACCCTACAGAGTCTTTAGACACCGATGGAGACGGTATTGGTAATAATGCTGATACAGACGACGACGGTGATGGGGTTTTGGACAGCGCCGACGCCTTTCCGCTGGTAGCCGATGAATCCTTAGACACAGATAACGATGGTACGGGCAACAATGCTGACACCGATGATGATGGCGACGGCTCCCCTGACACCTTGGACAGCTTTCCTCTTGACGCAACAGAAAACATGGATACGGATGGTGATGGCATTGGCAACAATACAGACACCGATGATGACGGCGACGGGGTTAATGATAGTGCAGACGCATTCCCAACCAATGCCCTTGAGACCTTGGATACAGACAATGATGGCTTGGGTAATAACGCCGACACTGATGACGATAACGACGGCGTTGCCGATAGCGCCGATGAATTTGCTCTAAATAGCAACGAAAATACGGACACCGATGGTGATGGTATCGGCAACAATGCAGATACAGACGATGACGGTGACGGCGTAGCAGACGGTGCCGACGCCTTGCCCTTAGATGCCACAGAGACTTTAGATACAGATGGCGACCAGATAGGTAACAACGCTGACTCCGACGATGATGGCGACGGCATTGCCGATGGTGTTGACCCATTCCCTCTGGACGCTGGCGAGAGCTTCGACACTGACGGTGACGGCATTGCCAATAATGTGGACACCGATGATGATGGAGACGGTGTTCTAGATGCCAATGATGCATTCCCGTTAAACGTATCAGAAACTGTGGATACCGACGGCGATGGGTTTGGTAATAATTCAGATTCAGACGATGACGGCGATGGTGTGAGCGACAGTGCCGACGCGTTCCCGCTGGACAGTACAGAGTCCATGGACACAGATAACGACGGCATAGGTAACAATGTCGATAGCGATGACGATGGTGACGGTGTTGCTGACGCTAATGATGACTTGCCCCTAGATGCTGCCGAAACCCTGGATACGGATTCCGATGGTATAGGTAACAATGCCGATACTGACGATGATGGCGACGGTGTTCTAGACACCGCCGATACCTTTCCTCTGGATAGCACAGAAACTCTGGACACTGATGGTGATGGTACAGGCAATAATGCCGATACCGATGATGATGGCGACGGCGCCGCAGATAGTGTGGATGCCTTTCCTTTAAACCCAGCAGAAACCACAGATACTGATTCGGATGGTATTGGTAATAATGCCGATACTGATGATGACAACGACGGTGCGTCTGATGCCGAGGATGCATTCCCTCTCGACCCAACCCAGTGCACAGATACCGACGGCGATGGCATAGGTAACCCTCAGGATACTGATGACGATGGTGATGGTGTGCCCGATGATCAGGACGCCTTCCGCCTGGATGCCAGCGAGACCACAGACACAGACTCAGATGGTATTGGTAACAATGCCGATACCGACGACGATGCCGATGGTGTTGCCGATAATCAGGATGCCTTTCCGCTGGATGCCAGCGAAACCCTCGACACAGACTCAGATGGCATTGGTAATAATGCAGATACCGACGACGATGGCGACGGTGTTGCCGACACTGAAGATGCCTACCCGCTAACGGCAGGAGAGTCGGTCGATACAGATGGGGATGGTGTTGGCAACAATACAGATACCGATGATGACGGTGATGGTGTTGCTGACAGCAGCGATGCGTTTCCATTAGATGCCTCCGAATCCTTAGACACAGACTCCGATGGTGTTGGCAATAACACTGATACCGATGATGACGGCGATGGCGTTGCAGATGCCAGTGACACCTTTCCGCTCGACGGTTCAGAAACTTTGGACACCGACAGTGATGGTACTGGTAATAATGCCGACACTGATGATGACGGCGATGGTGTCGTTGATGCCAGCGATGCCTTCCCTTTAGATGCCACAGAAACCATAGATACAGATTCTGACGGCATAGGTAATAACGCCGACAGCGACGACGATGCCGATGGTACTACCGATGCCAACGATGACTTTCCATTGGATGCCTCTGAAGTCACCGACACTGACAGCGATGGTATTGGTGACAATGCTGACACCGATGATGACGGCGATGGGGTCGCCGATAGTACAGATGCTTTCCCTTTAGATTCCACAGAGACAATAGATACCGACGGCGATGGTGTGGGCAATAACACAGATACCGATGATGATGGCGACGGCGTTTTAGATACCAATGATGCCTACCCACTAGATGCAAGTCGCAGTCTTGCAGATGCATGGGCTGCAGACCGTTGGGCTAATACAGTCTGGGGGGCAGAGTCGACCGTGGATTTAAGCGTATGGGATAGCCATGCATGGGACTCAAAAAAGTGGCAATAGAACAGAAGCAATAGAAAACTAGTAGTAGAAAAGTAGCAATAGAAAAGCAGCAGCAATAATAAATATTAATTTGGGAGTATCAACAATGATGAAAATGTTATTCGGCGGTATTGTTTTAATAGCAGGCCTCTTCGTAAGTTCTGGTGTAAGTGCGGGGGATGTGACAATACCCAACAGTTTTTCGGCGGGTAACACCACAAGTGCTTCAGATATTAACCAAAATTTTTCGGTGATTGAAACCGCAGTAGATGACAACGACGCAAGGCTCGATGCCATTGAGTCCGGCTCAACCAATGTGGTGTTTCAAGGTTTTTCCTCTGGCACGTTTGCCGGTAACCAGGGGCTGCGCCAATTACAGTCAGCCTGTGATGCAACCTTTACCGGCTCAAAAATGTGTAACTCAGAGGAGTATGCAAATTCAACTTATAACGCGTCGGCTGCGAATCTAGGCGGTAGCGCTTGGCTTTTACCGAGCAGTGATGGAGGAAGTAGCTCTAAAGCGCGAGATGCCATAACAGGGGAAGCTTACCAATCGGGCAAGCTTAGCTGCAGTGGTTACAGTGGAGGCACCCAAGGTTTGGCGGTCAGTGCAGCGGGTGGAATAAGTTCAAGTAGCTGTTCAACTACGCAGGCTGTGGCCTGTTGTAAGTAGCCAAGACAGGGGAGCTAGTAGTAGCAAAAGAATATAAAAAGAATATAAAAAGAATATAAAAAGAATAGCAAAAGCAGGTAGGGAGTGTGAAGCAAGAAAGGTAGTAAGCAGTAAAAGGAGAGTTATCACTAGTTTGGGGTTTTTCCTGGTTAATAGGCTCGATCGATATCATTGCTTTGCGGCTGGTCTCAGTCGGGCCTTTTGATTTTATTGGCCCTGCAGCCTGTGATCGAATATGCTGGACTCAACGTAAGAAATAACAACTTAAAAGCCACATCTTTGTAGGCTCAAAATAATAATAAAGAGTTAACCATGAGCAAGCTAATCGGTCTATGTAGCATTCTACTTGTCAGTCTCATTCTGTCGTCTTGTAATCTGTTTAGTCCAGCGGTCCAAAACTTGGCCGAACACAAAATAAACACCTCCTCCGGTATCACTCAGGGGCAATCATTTGCCGAGGGAGCAGGAGTTGTTACCTGGTACGATATTCCCTATGCCCAACCCCCAGTCGGAGAGTTGCGCTGGCGTGCACCCCGTGAGTTAGCGAGACCAGAACAGACGATCCTCAAGCGAGATGTTTCGGCCTGTTTACAACAGGCTAGCCGCTTTGCTGGCGTTGATGGTGAGGGCATGGTGGGTAGCGAAGACTGCCTGTATCTCGATATCAAAGCCCCGGCAGATTTCGTCACTCAGCAGTATCCGGTTATGTTGTGGATTCACGGCGGCGGTAATACAACCGGTCTAAAAGATTATTACGAGTACGACAAGTTGGTAGCCAAAAAAGACGTCGTGGTTGTCACCATTAATTACCGCTTGGGTGCCCTGGGCTGGTTTACTCATCCGGCGATTCAGGGGTTGCAAGAGGGGCTAGATAAAACCAGTAACTTTGGCACCTTAGATATTATTCAATCCCTAAAATGGGTACAAAAGAATATTGTTCAGTTTGGTGGCGATGCCAACAACGTGACAATTTTTGGTGAGTCTGCGGGCGGGCACAATGTGTTAACCCTGCTGGCATCTCCGCAGGCTGATGGGCTTTTTCATCAGGCGATCTCCCAGTCTGGTTACACTACTGACCTGTCAGTAGAAGATGCCTACAATAAAGATGGGGCTAATACTTTAATTGCTCGCGGCAGCTGGCAAGTAACCAACAAGCTGTTTGTGGGCAAGCCCCAATCCGAATACAGCCTAGAGGAGCTGCATCAACGCCTTAAATCCGTTGATGGGGCTGAGCTTATTTCAGCCTACCAATCTGGCGATCTAGATTTCGACAAAATGCCTCTGAGCACTGCTGATGGCATTGTTATTCCCAAAGTCGGCATATTGGGTGCTCTGGCCAGCCCGGACTACGCCAAAAATATTCCGGTAATTGCAGGCGCCAACAAAGATGAGGTTGCTCTGTGGTTGGCGCTACACCGCTACTTTATGGATAGCAGCTACATTTTGACCAAGATGTTACCGCCCCGTGTCACGGTTAAGAATCCCGAACTCTATAAACTTTGGGTGCGCACGCGCTCACACGCATGGAAGTTAAAAGGCGTAGACCACGCGTTAGTTGCCATGGAGTCTGCGGGTTACCAAAACCTCTATGCCTACCAATTTGATTGGGACCATCAGGAGAAGTCGATGCTTATCGACTTTCCGAGCCTGTTTGGTGCCGCCCATGGTACTGATATCGCCTTTGTCACTGGCAACTATACCTACGGTCCTATCTCGTCTTATATCTATCCAGATACTGAGGCTCGCGCTCAGATGGAAACCACCATCATGAATGCCTGGAGCAACTTTGCTAAAAGCTCTGTGCCCGACATTGAAAAGGCCTTTGAGTGGCAAAAGTTCTCTACGGCTGCCCCAGTGTTTTTGCATCTAGATAAAGACGATGATCTACGCATGGGTACAGAAACTGCCACCATTGCGTCACTTCTAGAAAACATGGCCAGCGACAGCGTACCCACAGATTTAGAGCGCTGTTCTATTGCCTGGGAAACTTATACAAATGTTGGCAACACCGACGCAGAGGGCTTTCGTGCATGGAATGACGGCCTCTGCCAAGATGTTGATATGCATGCCCGGCAACGTGCCATTGCGACCAAAATACTTGCTGAACATGGTTCTGTCAGCGTACTCTAATCTCAAAAAATTATTAGAAGAGGGCAAGGCATGACCACATTGAATATCAATGGCAAAGAGGTGACGTTTGACCCCCAAGAGGTCGAGGCAGATACGCCGCTACTCTGGGCTCTGCGTGACGAGCTTGGTTTGCTGGGTACCAAATATGGTTGTGGCGCTGGCCTCTGCGGAGCTTGCACAGTGCACCTTGATGGCAAGCCTGTACGTTCCTGCTCATTACCCCTAGCGGCCATCGATGGCGGCACCGTAGTGACTATTGAAGGCCTTTCTGAGGATGGCTCTCATCCAGTGCAGCAAGCCTGGCGCGAACACAATGTGCCCCAATGCGGGTACTGCCAGTCCGGCCAAATAATGAGTGCCGTGGCCCTTTTAGAAAAACACAGCAACCCCAGTGACGAGCAGATTGATGCGGGCATGAAAGGCAATATTTGTCGCTGCGGTACTTATCCACGGATCCGCGCTGCCATAAAAAGTGTGCCAAGCCAGTCTCTTGGCTACGCAGTGGGAGAGAAAGCCTAGTGTCAGAATCTTTAAGTAACGCTAAGATTAGCAATGTCAGCCGCCGTCAGTTTTTCCAATCAGTCGCCGTGGTCTCCGGTGGATTGGCACTTGGCGCAACGGTCGGCCAGTCGACAAAACTTAGTGCTGGGGTACTTTCAAACACCAACCAATCCAGTGACTTAGAACTCAACCTATTTATTACCATCGATATGCAGGGCCAGGTATCGATTATCTGCCATCGCTCAGAAATGGGGCAGGGTATTCGTACGGGTCTACCGCAGATTGCAGCCGACGAAATGCAAGCCGACTGGACCAAGGTCAATGTTGTGCAGGGCATGGCCAACGAAGCCTACGGTAGTCAAAACACCGACGGTTCAAGGTCTATCCGTGACTTTTATACAATCATGCGTGAGATGGGAGCAACCGCCCGCACCATGCTAGAACAGGCCGCAGCCAATCGTTGGCAGGTTGAGTTATCACAGGTGAGCGCAAGCAATCATCAGGTGACTCATAAGTTGTCCGGCGAGAGCCTCAGCTTTGGTGAGCTGGCGGCAGAGGCAGCACAGCTACCAACACCAGATCGTAAAACTCTAGTACTAATGTCGCCAGCAGACTTTAAGTACATTGGCAAACCAGTGCCCATCGTCGACATGGATGCCATGATTACTGGCACCGCCATCTTTGGCCAAGACGTGCAAATACCCAACATGCTTTACGCGACTATCTCGCGCTGGCCAGTAGTAGGGGCCAAGTTAAAAGCAGTCGATGACAGCGAGACACTCAAGGTGAAAGGGGTGGTTCAGACAGTAACCATGCCCGCTCAGGGTCGGCCAGTAAAGTTTAAAGCCCAACCCGGCGTGGCTGTACTGGCTAACAATTCATGGGCGGCACTGAAGGGTCGCAAGCTATTACAGCTGGAATGGAAAGAGGGTAGTAATGCAGAGCATAACTCCGTCGAATTTACTAAGGAGCTGGTAGCCAAAGTACAAAAAAGAGGCAGCACTGCCCGAGAGCGAGGTAGCTACTACCTGAACATTGCCAAGGCTGCCGACTCTATCGAGGCCACTTACACAGTTCCCTATCTAGGCCATGAACCTATGGAGCCGCCGGCTGCAACTGTGTGGTTGCATGACGGTATCTGTGAAGTGTGGGCCTGCGTTCAGACAGCCCAAAGTACCCAAAAAGAAGTCGCGAAACTACTGGGTATGGACGTTGAAGACGTTCAGGTCAATGTGACCTTTTTAGGTGGCGCCTTTGGTCGCAAATCCAAGCCAGATTTCGTTTTAGAAGCCGCCTATTTAGCGCAACAAACCGGGCGCCCAGTGAAGGTATTTTGGACCCGTGAAGACGATATTAAACACGACTATTACCACGCCATCAGTGCCCAGTTCTATCAGGCGGGTTTAGATGAAGCGGGCAATGTTGACGCATGGTTACAGCGCACCTCATTTCCCACCATTGCCTCTACCTACACGCGCCTAATCTGGTGGCCCCAGAGTTCCGAGCTGTCGATGGGCTTTGCTGATATGCCCTTTGCCATGCGCCATTTGCAATGCGAGAGTCACAGTGCCGGTGCCCATGTGCGTATTGGCTGGATGAGATCGGTAGCCAATATTCACCACGCCTTTGGTCTAGGCAGTTTTGTCGATGAGCTGGCTGTAAAGACGGGCACCAAAATCATACCAATGTGGCGACAGCTGTTGGGGGATCAGACCGCGGTAGATCCGAATAAAGAGGGGCTAAACTATGACAATTACGGTGAGTCTCTAGACGACCATCCCATTGATATAAGCCGCTTTAAGGCCCTGCTCGATCATATGGAAACTAAGGTGGATCTAGACGAGACATTGCCTGCAGGGCAGGGTTGGGGCTTTAGTATGCATCGCAGCTTTGCCTCCTATGTAGCCGTGGCTACCAAAGTCGAAGTGGCCGATGGTGCAGTGAAAGTCCTGGCCATGCACGGCGCCATGGATGCTGGCCTAGTGATCAACCCGGATCGTGTGGCCACCCAGCTAGAAGGCGGAATGATATTCGGTTTGTCGATTGCGTTAATGGGCAATATGTCTGTTGCTCAAGGGCGAGTTGAGCAATCTAATTTCGACGATGCGCCGGTGACTCGCATGCACCAGTGCCCAGCTATGACAGTACATATTATGCCCGCACCAGAGGGTCGCTTGCCCGGCGGAGTCGGCGAGCCAGGTACGCCACCAGTGTCGGCCAGTGTAACCAATGCTATCTTTGCCGCCAGTGGTCAGCGAATCCGAGACTTACCGGTCAATAAGGTTTTTACTGTCTAATCGATTCTTAACATTAAATTTAAAAGAAGCAGATAAATAAACAATGATAAATACAATCTTAACCTCTCTGCAGCTCCCTAAGGGCTGGTGGAGAAAGCTTATACTGTTGGGATTGGCGGCGTTTTTCATCAATGTTGGGGTCGACCATTTTGTTAACCCTGACTTTTATCTGGGCATTATGCCGCCAGCTTTTCCTCTTCATGCTGAAGCTGTGTATATAAGTGGATTCTTCGAGGTGCTCGGTGGGATTGGCGTTTTGGTACCTCGCCTGCGAAAAATAGCAGGCTGGAGTTTGCTTGCACTCTTGGTCGCGGTTTATCCAGCCAATATTTATATGGCGTTAAACCCAGAGATATTTCCCGATATTCCCGTTACGTTGCTCTATATTCGCCTCGCATTTCAGTTTTTATTTTTCTACTGGGCTTACATAGTGACACGGCCTATTTACAACCAGTCTGCATAGTAAGGCTCGCTGTAATTATTTTTGGGTAATTAAGGTCTCGAGTTTATTGGGGTCCTTAATTCCTTACTTTTATTACTTTCATCAGATTGTTTGAAATCTTATCAAACGCGCCCCAAACCTAGGCATATAGACCAATTGGTCATGGTTTTCGGTTTACAGATTAAGCGCTTCAAGACTACTCTATCGCCCTAATATTGATACCAGTACCAGCCATAGCGCCTAGCTCAGGAATAATTAAATGACCGCCTATAAAGTACCGCAAAAAGAGTTTTCTTTTCTTTTCCAAGAACTTGTCAATTATGGCGAACACTGCCAGATGCCGGGTTTCGAAGAGGCGGGCGTTGATATGGTCGAAGCAATTATGCCCGAGGCGGCCAAGTTTTTTGAAGAGGTGGTAGCCCCTACTAATTGGGAGGCTGACACTCAGCCAGCGCATCTTAAAGATGGTACCGTCGTCACTGCGCCAATGTTGACGGGCCCTTACAAACAAATGGTTGAAGCAGGCTGGTGTGGTTTGAGCGGTAATCCCAAATACGATGGTGCCGGTTTCCCTGGCGTTATCGATGTTGCTGTTCAAGAGATGATGCAGTCCGCTAATCTTGGCTTTAGTTTGCTACCCATGCTGACTCGCGGTGTGATCCATGCGCTAAACCTCTATGGCTCTGACGAGCAAAAAGACGTCTATCTAGCCAACCTTATCTCTGGAGTTTGGTCTGGCACCATGAACCTGACTGAGCCACAGGCTGGCACCGATCTGTCTGCAGTCAAAACGAAAGCCATACCTCAGGGTGATCACTACTTGGTCAGTGGCCAGAAAATTTATATTACCTGGGGCGATCATGATTTAGCAGAGAATGTGATTCACCTAGTACTGGCACGACTGCCAGACGCACCAGCGGGCAACCGTGGCATCTCCTTATTTTTAGTGCCCAAATTCCTAATTAATGCAGACGGCAGCCTAGGTGAGCGCAACGACGTTAAAGCCGTTGGTGTTGAACACAAGCTCGGTATTCACAGCAGCCCCACTTGCACCATGGCCTTTGGCGAGAATGGCGGAGCAGTTGGCTATTTGGTAGGCCCAGAAAACCAGGGCATTATGTGTATGTTTAGCATGATGAACAATGCGCGCCTTTCCGTAGGTCACCAGGGTATTGGGGTGGGCGAACGCGCCTATCAGCAAGCGGTAGCCTATGCTTCAGATCGTGTGCAGGGCAAGATTCAGGGCATCGAAGGTGATGCGCCTATTATTAATCACCCAGATGTTAAGCGTATGCTGATGCAGATGCGCGCCATGACCGAAGGCGGTCGTGCTATGTCTTTTTATACCATTGCTGCAGAAGACCGCAGTCATCATCACCCAGATGCAGATCAGCGTGTTGCCGATGCGGCCTTAGTTGAAGTGTTGACGCCATTGGTTAAAGGCTGGTGTACCGAAGTGTCTATGGAGACAACCTCTCTGGGTGTTCAGGTTCATGGTGGTATGGGCTTTATTGAAGAGACCGGCGCTGCTCAGCACATGCGTGACGCACGTATTTTGCCAATTTATGAAGGTACTAATGGCATTCAGGCGTTGGACTTTACCGGACGTAAATGTCTGCGCGATGGTGGCGAAGTGGTATCGCGCCTGATTGCCGAGATGCAACAGACGGTGACTGATCTGTCTTCCGCCACTGGCACGGTTAAGGGTTTAGCTATGGCACTGTCGACCACCGTCGACCAGTGTCAACAGGCTCTGGATTATGTTTTGGCCAACAGCGAAAAAGGCCCCTCGGTGGCTTATAACTACATGATGCTATTTGGTAATAGCGTGTCTTTCTGGCTTCTGGTTAAGCTGGCAGCGGCGGCGCAAAAACATATTGATCAGGGCTCTAACGACCTTTTTTATTCTCAAAAAATCAAGACGGCTAGCTTCTTTTCTAGCCAGGTCTTAACCCGCAATTTAGCCTACCTGGCTAGCGTTATTACAGAGTCAAATTATGCCCAAGAAGTGCTTGCTACAGACTTTCAAACCCTGTAGATTGCTGCGCTGAAACCTAGGCCGCTCAAGGTGCGGCGGCCTAATTTCAATTATTAAAATATTATTAAAAAATTATTAAAAACACTAGTAGCGGTTATAGCCGCTCTATCTATTACTCATGGGGAGTTACATTGAACAATCTATTTACTAAGTCAATCTTAGCGGCATCTATTGCCGTTTCTGCAGGCGCAGTTAATGCCGCTATGTTGGAAGAAATCGTAGTTACGGCGCAACAGCGTTCAGAATCACTGCAAGACGTTCCAGTTTCGGTTGCGGCCGTTACTGCAGAAAAAATGTCCAATGCAGGTATTGTCGATTTACAGGGTCTGTCTGAATTAGTCCCTAACTTCAGCATCAATGAAACCGGTATTTCTACCACTGTTACTATCCGTGGTATCAGCTCTGGTATTAACCCTGGCTTTGAACAGTCTGTGGGTATCTATAACGACGGCATTTTCTATGGTCGTGACCAGCTAGCTCGTATTCCGATGATGGATATGGAGCGAGTAGAAATACTGCGTGGCCCACAGGGCATCTTATTTGGTAAAAATAGTATTGCCGGCGCTGTTAGCCAGGTTAGTGCTAAGCCTACCGATGACTTCCAAGGTTCGGTAACAGCCTTATACGAGCCAGATCACGGCGAACAAGACGTGCGTGTTGTTTTGTCTGGCCCGCTCAGCGAAAGCTTTAGTGGCCGTATCGCTATTCTCGATCGTAGTCTAGACGGCTATGTGTTTAACACTGTCTCTGGTCAGGATGAGCAAAACGAAGAAGAGCAGGTTATCCGCGCTTCTTTGCGTTGGGATGTCAGCGACGATATGACTGCTAACCTGAAAGTATCTCGTTCAACCTTCGATACTGTCGGTCGTAACATGGAAGTCTATAACAGCATTGGCGCGCCAGATCATATCTCTGTTTTGAATGGCATTCCCTCTACCGCTGTTGCCTCTCCAGTTGAAGCCGGTCTGAACTACAGCGCCGACAACAACGGCCATTTCAGCGATAACGAAGTCAGCGATGTGACCTTGACTGTCGACTGGGACATGGATGGCTTCTCTCTGACGTCCGTAACAGGCTTTGTTGAATATGAATTTGACGAAAACTGTGACTGTGACTTCTCTGGTGCGGCTATTTTTGACGCAGCCCGTCAAGAAGAATACGAGCAGTTTAGCCAAGAATTCCGTTTCACGTCAGATCTTGGTGGTGACTTTGACTATATCGGTGGACTGTTTTTCCAGTCAACTGAGCTGAACTATAAAGACCAAATTAGCCTGCCTTCTCCAACATTGATTGGCGATGTACTAGCCGGTCTAGCTCCATCGTTAGCACCTTTCGCTCCAGGCGCATCTACTGATCGTAGCTTTAATCAGGAAGGCGACCTTTGGGCTGTATTTGCTCAGGGTACCTATACATTGACTGACGAAGTGCGAGTGACTGTTGGCGGACGTTATACCAGTGAAACCAAAGACGCAGATCGTACTCAGCAGCATAAAGCAGTTGCAGCCTTTGGCGGCCAGTACCAGCCAGCGGTTGTTGCTGATCCCATCTCTGGCGCCTACAACGCGCTTTGGGGTATTTTTGCGATAGAACCTTACCAGACTATCGTTGGCAAGCTGGATGACAGCTCATTTACGCCAGTAGTCACTGTTGAGTGGGACGCCAATGAAGACACTATGGCTTACTTCACTTGGACCAAAGGCTTTAAGTCTGGTGGTTTTGATGCGCGTTCTAATGGCCATCCAGATGCCGCCGTTAATAATGCGGGTAACCCGATCAGTGGAAACCCAATTACCGGTAGCTGGGAATTCGATCGTGAAGAGGCAACCAGCATAGAGCTTGGTTCAAAGATGACTCTTGCCGATGGCGCTGCAGAGCTTAATATTGCTCTTTACATGACAGAGTACAGCGATCTGCAGGTTTCTCAGTTTGATGGAACCCTTGGCTTTAATGTCACCAACGCTGGTGAAGCGACGGTACAGGGTCTTGAAGCTGATGGCCGTTGGGCTGTGTCAGACAACGTTACTTTGACAGGTTCTGCTGCTTACCTAGACTTCAACTACGACAAGTTCCCTAACTCACAATGTTACTTTGGTCAGGTTTCTGACTCAGGTGATTTTGCTGGACTGTGTGACGTGTCAGGCGAGCGTAAAGAGTACACACCAGAACTGCAGGCAAATATTGGTGCAGCATGGATGGGTGAAGTTGGCGAAGGTTTGATTCTTAGCGCATCGGCAGATCTGGTGTACATGGATGACTACATCTATGCGTCTAACCTTGATCCGCGCACTATGCAGAAAGCGACTACACAGGTTAGTGCCCGTATCGCTATCAGTGATTCAGAAGGTAATTGGGAAGTGGCTCTATTAGGCCGTAACCTTACTGATGAGACCGTGATCAACTTTGGTGGCAACACGCCACTGGGTGGAACATTAACAGGTGGTGCTGGTAACTCTTACTACGCCTTTGTTAACCGTCCATTGAATATTGCTCTGCAAGCTAAGTACAGCTTCTAAACGATGTTAGTTTGGTGAGTTATTAAGAAGTACAAAAAAGGGGCTGCATGTTTGCAGCCCCTTTTTTTTGATCTGTCTTTTGATTTTTTTTGATCGTTTTCTATTAGTGGATTTTAGCCAATAAGCTTATGGCTTATGGCTTATGGCTTATGGCTAAGGGCTTAATTTTTACTAAGAACAAAGCCCACAATGGTGGCTATGGTTGCGATAAACAGTAGAGTAAATACAAAGCCGCCAATAATAAAAGCTAGTGGGTTGCCTTCGTTAAAGTCCCGCTCGCGGTTTTTGTTAGTCTGCACACCTATAGCTGCAGCCAAAATACTTTTTACTATTGCACCTAAGCCGGGTTTGTTTGGTTTTTTTTCGTCAGTCACTTCTATTTAGTCTCTCTTTATCAATTTATTCTAGTGAACTTCTAATCAATCTCTTCTGATGAATCTCGATTAATCATTAAGAATAGGTGTTAACCAACGCTCAAGATCAGGTACCGATAGGCCTTTGCGTTGGGCCAGTGAGGCTACCTGATCGCCATCAATTTTGCCGGTATTAATGTACTTGGCATCTGGGTTACCAAAGTACCAGCCACTGACAGCAGCGGCGGGAGTCATTGCAAAGCTTTCGGTAAGCTCAAGACCAATATTCTTTTCCACATCCAACAGCTTAAACAGGCTGCCTTTTTCGGTATGGTCTGGGCAAGCAGGGTAGCCGGGAGCAGGGCGAATGCCGCGGTATTTTTCTTTGATTAATGCCTCGTTGTCCAGAGCTTCATTTGCGGCATAACCCCAGTATTCTGTGCGTACTCGTTGGTGCAAGTGCTCAGCAAAGGCTTCGGCTAAACGGTCGGCTAATGCTTTGACCATAATGGCATTGTAATCATCAAGCTGCGCTTCGTACTCTGCTGCAAGCTCGTCTGCGCCAATGCCTGTAGTCACCGCAAAGGCACCAATATAGTCGGTTAAGCCAGATTCTTTTGGGGCTATAAAGTCGGCCAATGAAGCAAGTTCTTCGCTGGCGCCGGGCTTTTGAATCTGCTGACGAATATGGTGTAGGGTAGCTAGAGTTTCACTAGCTGTACCAACTTCTTTAGCGTTTGAGTAGACCTCAATATCATCATGGTTCACGGTATTGGCTGGCCACAGGCCAAACACGGCCCGTGCAGTTAAACGCTTATTGTCGATAATATCTTTGAGCAGTGCCTGGGCATCATCAAAGAGATTTTGCGCGGCTTCACCTACAACTTCGTCATTGAAAATCTTGGGGTACTTGCCCACTAGATCCCAGGTGATAAAAAATGGAGTCCAATCAATATAGGGTACTAATACTTCGAGTGGGTAGTCATCGAGCACAGTGACCCCCAAGGCATTGGGAATTTCTGGCTGGCAGTCGCGCCAGTTAATCTGCGCCTTTTGTTTAATGGCATCTGGGTAGGTGAACAGAGTGCCTCGGGGTGTTCTGTTGGCCGTACGCAGTCTTACCGCTTCGTAATCGAGGCGGATTTCAGCAATAAAGCCATCGCGATGTTCTTTGCTGATTAACTTACTGGCCACACCTACAGCCCTTGAGGCATCAGAAACATAGATGGTCTGATTGTTTTCGTAAGTCGGCGCAATCTTGACCGCGGTATGGGCCTTGGATGTGGTGGCACCACCAATCATGAGCGGGACGGTAAAGCCCTGGCGCTGCATTTCCTTTCCTAGCGTTACCATCTCATCTAGAGAGGGGGTAATTAGACCAGAGAGTCCAATAATGTCCACATCCAATTCTCGGGCGGTGGTAAGAATCTTTTCGGCAGGCACCATCACGCCGAGGTCAATCACCTCGTAGTTGTTGCACTGTAAAACTACACCAACAATATTCTTGCCAATGTCATGTACATCCCCTTTTACCGTGGCCATTAATATCTTGCCATTGGTACTTGCGACCTGATCTTTTTCTGCTTCTATATAGGGCTGTAAATAGGCTACTGCCTGTTTCATTACACGGGCGGATTTTACCACCTGAGGCAGAAACATTTTGCCCGAGCCAAACAGGTCGCCGACAATATTCATGCCGTCCATCAAGGCGCCTTCAATGACATGTAGGGGTCGGTCAGCTTGCTGTCGAGCCTCTTCAGTATCTTCTTCGATATAGGCAGTAATACCTTTAACAAGGCTGTGCTCTAGGCGACGATTAACAGTGCCGTCGCGCCAGCTCAGATCTTCAGCCGAGGCTTGCATAGAGCCGTCACCGCGATACTTATCGGCAATCGCTAGCAGGGCTTCGGTACCTTCCGAGGTACGGAACAGCACTACGTCTTCTACCACGTTGCGCAGCTCTTCGGGCAGGTCGTCATACACGGCAAGCTGGCCCGCATTCACAATACCCATGGTCAGGCCTTCGCGAATTGCATGGTAGAGAAATACCGAATGAATGGCTTCGCGCACCGGGTTATTGCCCCGAAACGAAAACGATACATTGGAGATGCCGCCGCTAATTAGCGCATGGGGCAGATTATTTTTAATCCAGCTGCAAGCCTCAATAAAGTCCAGACCATAGCGATTGTGCTCTTCAATGCCGGTGGCTACTGCAAAGCAATTGGGGTCAAAGATAATATCTTCAGCCGGGAAGCCAATATCATTGACCAGCATGTCGTAACTGCGCTGGCAGATCTGCTTGCGGCGCTCAATGTTATCGGCCTGACCATCTTCATCAAACGCCATCACCACAATCGCAGCACCGTGCTTTTTACACAGCTTGGCTTTTTCGACAAACTCCGCTTCGCCTTCTTTAAGGCTAATGGAATTGACCACAGACTTACCCTGAATGCATTTCAGGCCAGCTTCAATCACTTCCCATTTCGAGGAGTCGACCATAATCGGCACGCGAGAAATATCGGGCTCGCCCGCAACCAGATTCAAAAATTTAACCATGGCAGGCAGCGACTCGAGCATGCCTTCGTCCATGTTGATATCGATAATCTGCGCGCCGTTAATGACTTGCTGACGGGCGACTTCTAATGCGGCGTCGTAGTTTTCTTCGAGAATCAGGCGCTTAAAAACCGCAGAGCCTGTGACATTACAGCGCTCACCAACATTCACAAACAATGAGTCGGTGTTAATGGTAAAGGGCTCAAGACCAGAGAGGCGACAGGCAGGGGCAATCTCTGGTATTAAACGAGGCTTGATATTGGCCACGGCCTCGGCAATCACTCGAATATGCTCTGGTGTGGTACCGCAACAGCCGCCGACAATGTTTAGTAGACCGGCACTGGCAAATTCTGCAATGGTTTCAGCCATGGCATCTGGGTCGAGGTCATAGCCACCAAATTCATTGGGCAGCCCCGCATTGGGGTGGGAACTCACCAGAGTATCGGCTACGGTCGAAATTTCTAGTAGGTGAGGGCGCAGCTCTTTAGGGCCAAGAGCGCAGTTAAGGCCAATGCTAAATGGCTTGCTATGACGCACCGAATTCCAAAAAGCTTCTGGTGTTTGCCCCGACAGAGTTCGGCCACTGGCATCAGTGATAGTGCCACTGATCATAATCGGTAGCTCAAAACCTTGCTGCTCAAATACTACCTGAATCGCAAACAATGCCGCCTTGGCATTTAAGGTATCAAAAACCGTCTCCACCATAATGGTATCAACGCCGCCCTCAATAAGCGCTTCGGTTGATTCAATGTAGGCGGTAACCAACTCATCAAAGGTGACATTGCGCGCACCCGGATCATTCACATCCGGTGACAGAGAAGCAGTGCGGCTGGTCGGCCCCAAAACACCGGCCACAAAGCGCGGTCGATCTGGGGTTGAGAATTCATCAGCTGCTTGGCGAGCAAGTTTGGCAGAAGCGACATTTATCTCTCGGGAGATCGCTTCTAACTGGTAGTCAGCCTGAGACATAGTGGTGGAGTTAAAGGTATTGGTCTCAATAATATCGGCACCGGCCTCTAGGTAGGCGCGGTGGATATCGCAGATAATATCGGGCTGAGTGAGGCTAAGCAGGTCATTATTGCCCTTGAGGTCGGTATGCCAGTCGGCAAAACGATCACCTCGAAAATGTTCTTCCTCCAGAGTATGGCGCTGAATCATAGTACCCATAGCGCCATCTAAAACGAGAATGCGTTGCTGGGTTGCTGCGAGAATGCTATTAGCCATAATGCTTGTCTATTTCCTTATGAGCCTTTGGTAATCTGCTTTATCAAAATATATTGATGGATGCGCATAATACCAAAATAAATCTAAAAAGCGACCTTTAAAACAAAAGAAGCTTTCGCCTAAACCCACCAATGTCGTAGAATAACCGGGTTAATTACTCAAGATTAGTCCCTAGGAAACCAACATGCTCAATGTAACAATCACAGAATCAGCTCAAGTCTACCTTGCCGGTCTGCTAGAAAAGCAAAACTGCGAAGGCATAGGCGTGCGCATGTTTGTCAGCGACCCCGGAACACCCAAGGCTGAGACCTGTATTGCCTACAGCCGCCCCGGTGAGCATAACGAAGAAGATATGGTTGTTGAGTACGATGCGTTTAATGCCTATTTTGAGCAGCGCAGCATTCCGTTTTTGGATGAAGCCAAGGTGGACTTCGCCGAAGATAAGTTTGGTGGCCAGCTGACTATTCGCGCACCTAACTCAAGACTGCCCAACGTCACTGACGATAGCCCCATTGAAGATAAGATTAACTACCTGCTCTATAACGACATCAATCCAGGCCTAGCCTCTCACGGTGGCGTAGTGTCACTGGCAGAGATGGACGAAGGAATTGCGGTGTTGGAGTTTGGCGGGGGCTGCCAAGGTTGCTCAGCGGTATCACTGACCCTTAAAGAGGGCGTTGAGAAAACCTTGATGGAAAAGATTCCTGAGCTGACAGGCGTTAGGGATGTGACTGATCATACTGATACTAGTAATGCTTATATGTAATGTTCCCGATTGAGCGACCTATAGATATAAAAAACCCCGCAAAAGCGGGGTTTTTTATATCTGTCATTTTGGCTGAAGGTAAGGAGCCTCAGGAGATCCCTCATCGCTTAGCGCTGTCGGGATGACGGGTTTTTAAACCGTCACCTCAACAATTTGCTGCGCTGCAATCAACTTGCCTTCTTCTGCCGATTTCTGGAATGACTCAATCTGGTCGAAGTTCATGTAGCTATAAACCTCTGCAGACATTGAATCAATCTTGCTGGCGTATTCCATATACTCGGCTACTGTTGGCAGTCGACCTAGGATGCCGCCGACTGTTGCTAGCTCTGCGGAGGTTAGGTAAACGTTGGCGCCATCACCTAAACGGTTGGGGAAGTTACGGGTCGATGTAGACAGTACAGTTGCGCCTGCTAGTACCCGTGCCTGGTTACCCATACACAGTGAACAGCCTGGCATCTCTGTACGAGCACCGACTTTACCGTAGATGTTGTAGTAGCCTTCTTCCATCAACGTGTGGGCGTCCATACGTGTTGGTGGGCAGATCCAGAATCTTGAATCTACTGAACCGGCTTCGTCGAGCAACTTGCCCGCGGCGCGGAAGTGACCAATGTTGGTCATGCATGAGCCGATAAAGATCTCGTCGACTTTGTCGCCGGCAACATCAGAAAGGAGCTTTGCGTCATCTGGGTCGTTCGGGCAGCATACGATTGGCTCTTTAATGTCGGCCAGATCAATTTCGATAATGGCGGCATATTCTGCGTCGGCATCGGCTTCCATTAAGGTTGGCTCTGCTAACCATTCTTCCATCTTGCGAACGCGACGTTCTAATGTGCGCACATCGCCGTAACCTTCGGCGATCATCCAGCGCAGTAGAGTAGCGTTGGATTTAAGGTACTCGGCAACGGAATCTTCGCTGAGCTTAATGGTGCAACCGGCAGCTGAACGCTCGGCTGAGGCGTCTGATAATTCAAATGCCTGCTCTACGGTGAGGCTTTCGATGCCTTCGCCTTCAATTTCTAGAATACGGCCGCTGAAGAAGTTCTTTTTGCCTTTCTTCTCTACGGTCAGCAAACCTTCTTTAATGCCGTAATAAGGAATGGCATGCACTAGGTCGCGCAATGTAATACCTGGCTGCATTTTGCCTTTAAAGCGCACTAGCACAGACTCGGGCATATCCAGCGGCATAACGCCTGTGGCGGCTGCGAAAGCAACCAGACCTGAGCCACCGGGGAATGAAATACCCATGGGGAATCTTGTGTGGGAATCGCCACCAGTACCTACGGTGTCTGGTAATAGCATGCGGTTCAACCAGCTGTGAATAATGCCGTCACCGGGGCGCAATGAAACACCGCCGCGGTTCATAATAAAGTCGGGCAGGCTGTGCTGGGTGGAGATATCGACTGGCTTGGGATAAGCCGCTGTGTGACAGAATGACTGCATCACCAAATCGGTAGAGAAACCTAGGCAAGCCAAGTCTTTCAGTTCGTCTCTGGTCATTGGGCCAGTGGTGTCCTGTGAACCCACAGTAGTCATCTTAGGTTCGCAATAGGTGCCGGGGCGAATACCATCGGTGCCACAGGCTTTGCCAACCATTTTTTGAGCCAGGGTAAAACCGGCGTCTGTAATAATTGGGGCAGCGGGGTGACGGAAGACGTCTGACGGGGCTAGGCCCATGTGCTCGCGGGCACGCTGGGTGAGGCCACGACCAATAATGAGGTTGATACGACCATCGGCTTGAACTTCGTCAAGAATCACTTCTGATTTATGTTCGAATTCTGAAACCACTTCGCCAGCTTCGTTAAGAATCTTGCCCTCGTAAGGGAAGATAGTAATAACGTCGCCATTGGCAATGTTGTCTACTGGGGCTTCAAAGACTAGGGCGCCAGCATCTTCCATGGTGTTAAAGAAGATAGGAGCGACTTTGCTGCCGAAGCAGATGCCGCCAGAGCGCTTGTTAGGTACGCCGGGCATATCGTCGCCGAAGAACCAGAGTACGGAGTTTGTAGCTGACTTACGAGATGAGCCTGTTCCAACCACGTCGCCGATAAAGGCAACTGGTAAACCGCGGGCTTTTAGCTCGTCGATCTGGGTCATGGGACCAATTTCGCCGTGCTTTTCTGGGTGCATACCATCGCGAGTCATTTTAAACATGGCGCGGGCATGTAAAGGGATATCTGGGCGCGACCAGGCGTCCTGTGCTGGCGAAAGGTCATCGGTATTGATTTCGCCAGTGGCTTTAAACACAGCAACTTTGATGCTCTGTGGCACGGCATCGTTGTTAGTAAACCATTCAGCGTCGGCCCAAGATTGCATAACAGCTTTGGCGTCTGCATTGCCTGCGTCAGCTTTTTCGGCGACATCGTGGAAGGCATCAAATACGAGAAGGGTGCTTTTTAATTCTTCAGCGGCTTGGCTTGAAAGTTCGGCATCGTCAAGCAGGCTAACCAATGTAGCGACGTTGTAACCGCCGTGCATGTTGCCCAGCAAGGTTACAGCAGCACTGCGGTCGATCAGAGGAGAAGCAGCATCGCCATTAACGATGGCACTTAGAAAGCTCGCTTTCACATAGGCGGCTTCATCAACCCCCGGTGGTACGCGGTTGGCAATCAGGTCGAGCAGAAATGCTTCTTCGCCGGCTGGTGGGTTCTTTAATAGCTCAACTAACCCTGCGGTCCATTCTGGATCCAGTGGTTTGGCGGGAATGTTCTCTAATGCTCGTTCTGCGACATGTGCGCGGTAGGCTTCTAGCACGGGGTGCTTCTCCTTTTTTATCTTAGAATGTAGGTGTTTTTTTAGAGCCTTGGTAGGCGCTATTTTCGAGGAAAATTATACGTGAATCTGTAGTTTATTTACAGATTTATGGTTTATATCCAGTATTCGCCTAACTTGCGGGCATAGTTATTACTTGCAAGCGGTTTTTCGGTGGTAAAACCGCGCAATTATGTTGGTTTTATTGAACAAAGACGTATTATCAACGGCTACAAAATAATGGCTTAAGCTCACCCAAATGAATGGAATAAACACAGATTGAAACTAGGGCACCGACTGAGTCAGTTAGAGGGCATGCTTAAGCAGCGATACTCGATTATTTGGGACTGTTGCTGTGATCATGGCTTTCTTGGTATGTCGTTATTGCAAAACAAACTGGCCGACAAGGTGGTGTTTGTCGATGTTCTTGTGCCACAAATGGCCCAGCTAGAGCGCAAGCTAAAGCAACGCTTCCCAGCCGATAAATTTGATTGGGAAGTCCTTTGCCAAGATCTACAAGAAGTTACTGTCCCTGAGGCTGATTCTCAGCTTTTTATCATTGCTGGGGTCGGCGCAGACAGCGCCATTAGGTTTGTTGACAGCCTGTGCGCGTCAAGGCCTGGGGCTAAGTTTGATTTGTTAGTTTGCTCTGTTCATGGCAGTTATTCCGTAAGAGAAGCATTGTCCCGCCATGGTTTTAGGCTCAAAGACGAACGAATTATCCTCGAAAACAACCGCTTCTACGAGGGTATTTATGTCTCTCAAACAGCGGATACAAACATTATGAATACTGGCGCAGCTATGTGGGACTGGTTAAATCCAGAGCACCGCGAATATGCCCATAGGCTTTCAGGCCATTATTCTAAGAAGGCAAAAACAGACCCTACCAAATTCCAATCCATTAGTGTTGATTATAAACGGCTGTTTAATGCCATTAACCCAGATATTGTTCACCAGAGCGGGAGTTCGAAACATGATTAAGCTTTACGGTTTTAAAATTAGTAATTACCAAGCAATGATTAAGGCTTTTTTACTTGAAAAGGGCGTTGCGTTTGAAGAGCTTGAGATTCGCCCGTCTAAAGAGGAATCCTTTTTAGCAATGAGCCCCATGGGTAAGGTGCCTTTTATTGAGTTAAAAGAGGGTTTTCTCAGTGAGTCGACGGCGATTCTTGGCTTTCTAGAAAACTGCACTGCAGACGAACCTATGGTGCCTGCAGATCCGTTTAGAGCTGCCCAGATGGCTCAGGTGGTCAATGTGCTTGAGCTCTATATTGGCACTGAGGCGGCGCGTTTAAATGGTTATGTCTTTTTTGGTGGTGAGTTTAACCAATCAGCGGCCGACGATATTGAGCCGATGATGGTGAAAGGTCTTGCTGCCCTTAACCGCCTGGGGAGTTTCTCTCCGTTTGTGATGGGTGATGACATTACGATTGCTGATTTCTTTGCTTATTACATTTTGGTGAATACTCGCCTTATTGCTAAGAAGGTTTGGCGGTGGGATATTTTGGCGGATGTCGATGGCCTTGCTGAATGGATGACCATGATGTCCCAGCGACCGTTTATTAAGCTTGTTGATGATGAACGCGCGGTGGCGATTTCTAAGATGTGATGTGATGGGTGTAGTTTAGTGCACTGATCCGGCTCAACTACCCCTGTCCCCTTTCAAAACACGACGAGACTACATGGACGATACACAGGGATGTGTGAGTGTCGCGTTAGGCAGGATGCCGGTAGCGACCGTATTCACGGCGTGTTTTGAATGTTACTAGGGGTGTCTAAGCCGAGTAAGTACTCCGAACCTAGAAACTTCTCTTTACTCGATTTGATTGAGTACTGTTTGATTGACAAGCCTAAGACCCAATTGAGAAAATAGAGTACTTGGTCAATCGCCAAGTACTGCAACAAAAAACCAGTTAACAGAAGACAATAATCTATGACCGACATTCAGCATATCCAAGATTTTCTACCCTGTGCCACGCCCGACAAATGGCTAGAAAATGCCCTGGATAACCAAACCCTGATGTTAGTCGACCATGCTAACTGCGAGAAAAAAGCTGCCAGTACAGCGTTAAATCTGATTTACCGGTACACCGACAATTTCGAATTGCTAACCAAAATGTCACGGTTAGCGAGGGAAGAGATGCGTCATTTCGAACAGGTGATCAGCATCATGAAACGCCGCAACATACCCTATCTGAATATCACGGCCTCCCGCTATGCAGGTGGGCTGCGAGAGCAGGCCCGAGCCAACGACCCCGGCAAGTTGGTCGACGTACTCGTTATTGGGGCATTAATCGAAGCGCGCTCCTGCGAACGCTTCGCTCGACTGGCTCCTTTTTTAGATGATGAGCTAGAGCAGTTTTATACCTCATTGCTAAAATCAGAAGGGCGGCACTATCAAGACTACATAGGTCTAGCGCGCAAGTTTGCCGGTGATGACAATGTCGATGAACGTATTGCTCTTTTTTCTGCACGGGAAAAGCAATTAATAGAAGAGCCCGATACAGAGTTTCGTTTTCATTCCGGGCCCGTCCTATAACCTAAGCTGCTTTCTAGCTTTCTAGCTTTCTAGCTTTCTACCTACCTACCTCGACGGGGTAGATAATTGCACGTTAGGGCTAGTATGATCAGGAGACGCTCGCGCTTAATAAAAAGAGCATCTAATAAAAAGCGCACCTAATAATAAAAGCACCCAAGTGCTACCCAAGGATTCCACTATCATGACGTCTCATTATTTTAAGCAGCTGCTAGTTTGCGCACTACTGATTCCGTTTGTTGCCGGCTCTAGCCTAGTGCTAGCTAATTCGCCCAAAACAGATGTAGAAGTCGATGTAGAGTTAGACGAAGCCCCAGTCTGGGACAGCACCCAGCCCCAGCGAGAGACTACTAGCGTGTCGATCGACACCAACGAAAGCACCTGGTCCAACCTCAGTATTAGCCCCGATGGCGAGCGCATGGTCTTCGATATGCTGGGTGATATATACCAGCTGCCCCTCAGTGGTGGCGAAGCGATAGCATTAGTGCAGGGCTTTGATTGGAATATGCAGCCTTCTTATAGCCCCGACGGTAGCAAAATTGCGTTTGTCAGTGATCGTGATGGAGCGATTAATCTGTGGGTGATGGATGCCGATGGCAGCAACGCCGCGCAGGTGAGTACAGAGACTACGGCAATGATTCATACGCCGACCTGGAGTCCCGATGGTAACTATATTACAGTGACCAAAGGCTTTATGTCAGCTCGCTCGATCCCTGCTGGTGAGATTTGGATCTACCATAAGTCTGGTGGTGATGGGGTTATGGTCAAGGGGCGCGAGCATGCAGAACACAGCCAGAAGTCCTCGACAGACCCAGCGTTTTCTCCTGATGGCCGCTACCTTTATTATTCCAAAGACATTACCCCGGGGCGGGTTTGGGCCTACGGCAAAAACTCCACCACCGAGCTATTTAATATTATGCGCCACGACCTAGAGTCTGGTGAAGAGACAGATTATATAGGTGGGGCTGGTGGTGCCATAGTGCCCACGCCGTCACCGGATGGCCTGTCCATGGCCTACCTGAAGCGCGAGGACACCAAGACAGTTCTCTATCTCAAAGATTTGAAAAGCGGTATCGACCGACGCCTCTACACCGAGATGGAGCGTGACCATCAAGAGACCTTTGGCTCCGAGGGCAACTATGCCTATTTTGATTGGACGCCAGATGGCCAGCACATAGTGTTTTGGACCGGGGGCAAGTTCCATAAGCTCAATGTCCGCAGCTTAGAAAAGTCTGTTATTGCCATGCACATTAGCGCCGAAAAAACTGTTCAAAAGGCAGTGCGCTTTGCGGTCGATGTGGCTCCAGATACCTTGGATGTCAAAATGCTGCGTTGGGCGAGCCTATCTCCCACGGGCGATCGTGCTGTCTATCAGGCGCTGGGTAAGTTGTATGTGCGAGACATTAAAAGCGGCAAAACAAAACGCCTAACCAAACAAAATGATCATGACGAGTTCTACCCAAGTTTCTCCCTAGACGGCAAGCGCATTGTTTATACCAGCTGGGACGACACAGATCTGGGTGCGGTAAAAGTGGTGAGAGCCAGTGGCGGTAAAGGCGCGACTATTACTACCGAGCCGGGTATCTATGTGGAGCCCAAGTTTTCGCCCGATACTAATAAGGTGGTTTTCCGTCGTTTGACTGGCGGCTACATACTGTCATCAGAATGGTCCATGGAGCCGGGTATCTACTTAGCTGATCGCTCTGCCAAAACCATGGAAAAGATTTTAGACAATGGCTTTAACGCTCACTTTGCCAAAGACCCAGAGCGACTTTACTACACAAATTATGTGCCAGACAGTAAGGGCACAGAGCTGGAGTTATTGAGTGTAAACCTAGCAGGTGACGACGAGCGCAAACTGCTTAAGGGTAAAAATATTACCGAATATCAGCTGTCGCCTGACGCACAATGGGTGGCCTATACCTATCAAAATAATGCTTATATAGCAGCGTTATTACAAACCGGAATACAGCAAGACCTGTCTGCAATGACTGGCGGTTTACCTGCCGCTCAGGTGTCTGCGCGAGCGGGAGAATATCTTCACTGGTCGGCCGATAGCCGCAGTTTGAACTGGTCCCATGCCGCTACCCTGTATCGCCGCGACCTGAAAGATGCCTTTGCCTTTATGGGTGGGTCTTCCGAAAAATTGCCAGACACCTTGCCTGAAACATTGCCCGAGCCAGTGGCCGAGGGCATTGATTTAGCCTTTAGCTTGGCCGCTGATAAACCGTCGTCGACTATTGCACTGGTGGGTGGCCAAGTAGTGACCATGCGCGATGCCGATAATAGCCGTGAGGTCATTGAGAACGGCGTAGTGATTGTTAAGCACAACCGCATTGTGGCTGTTGGCACAGCCGGGGAGATTGTTATTCCTGCTGGTGCTAAGCAAGTCGATGTAACAGGCAAAACATTAGTGCCTGGGTTAATCGATGCCCATGCCCACGGCCCACAGGCCAATGAAGAAATAGTCCCCCAGCAAAACTGGAAGAACATCTCTAGCCTCGCCTTTGGTGTGACCACGGTCCATGACCCCTCCAACGATAGCTCCGAGATTTTCTCCGCCTCAGAAATGCAGCGTGCTGGCAAGATTCTAGGCCCGCGTATTTTCTCTACAGGTACCATTCTCTATGGTGCTTATTCCCCCAATGTTCATGCCACTATCGACAGCTACGATGACGCAGCCTTTCATTTACAACGCATGAAGGACATGGGTGCCGTCTCGGTGAAGAGCTACAACCAGCCGCGCCGCAGTCAGCGCCAGCAGGTGCTCAAGGCGGCCAATGATCTTGGTGTCATGGTGGTACCAGAGGGGGGCGGTAAGCTCTACCAAAACATGACCATGATGGCCGACGGCCACACAACCCTAGAGCACTCTTTAAACATTGCCACAGGGTACAGCGACCTAACCCAATTTTGGAGCCAGACCGGCATGGCCTACAACCCCACTCTGGTTGTGTCCTATGGTGGCCTTGAAGGCGAGCGTTACTGGTATGACCGTACCAATGTATGGGAGAACTCACGCCTGATGCGCTATGTACCGCGCTACATAGTTGAGCCAAGATCAATACGCCGTGTAAAAGCCCCCGACGACCATTACAACCACCTTAAAGTGGCCAGCTATGCCAAGCAGTTGCGGGACGCAGGTGTGCGGGTGCTAATTGGTGCCCATGGTCAGCGGGAAGGGTTGGCTGCCCACTGGGAGATGTGGATGCTTAACCAGGGTGGGTTTACCCCTTGGGAATCACTTAGAGCCGCCACATTTGATGGAGCCATTGCTCTGGGTATGGACGGCGATCTAGGGTCGATTGAAGTGGGAAAATTAGCCGATATCGTTATTATGGACGGCACGGTTCTAGATAACATTCGCCAGTCAGAGATGGTGTCCCATACTATGATCAACGGTCGGCTTTACGATGTTGCCGATATGACCGAGCAGGTCAGTGGTAACGCCAAGTTAGAGCCTCTATTTTTTGAACGTTTGGACGTAAATGCCATGCCCGCTGCAACTGCTGCGGCTGTGGCCAAAAAAGCAACCAGACATCATTGGCAGCATTAAATTTTACTAAAATGATAATAAAGGAACACTGAGCATGATAAGTAAACGACTGACCTGGTTAATGGCCCCATTGCTAGCATCACTTTTAGTGCTAGCAGGCTGCGAAAAGGCACCCACCCCCTCGGAGCAGGCCAACGTGCTCTTCGATGAGCTATTTATGGAAGACCTGAGGGAAAGCCCCGAGTACATGACCTACCTAGGCATGCGTGAACGCTACGATGAATGGGATGACTACAGCCAAGCCGCCACAGACAAGTCTATTGCCCGCAGCGAAAACCATCTCGCTCAGTTGCAGGCTATAGATGCTAGTACTCTGGATAAGAGCACTGCGTTAAGTCTTGCTCTGTACACCCAGCGCCTCGAAAACGGTCTGGCAGATGTGCAGTGGCGTTACCATCGCTACCCAGTGAACCAAATGCGCGGTATGCATGCGGGAATCCCGAGCTTTATGATTAACCAGCATCTAGTGGCCAATGTAGAAGAAGCCCAAGCTTATATTGCCCGTATTAAAGGCACTGAGCAGTTGCTGGCTGACGTCATAGTCGATCTCAACCTAAGAGCCGATAAAGGTGTTATTGCCCCTGAGTTTGCCTTCTCCCACAGTATTCGTGATAGCCGCAACATTATTGCTGGTATAGGTATCGCTATAGAGGGCGATGATGCTGAAGAAAACCCCATTCTCACCGACTTTAAGGGCAAAGTAGCCGCTCTTGAACTGGGTGCTGAGGTTGAGGCTGATCTTGTGGCCCAGTTAAACACTGCGCTAGCAGAACAAATGGCTCCGGCCTACCTCAAGCTTATTGCTACGTTGCAAGACTTGGGCGAGCGCGCTGGAGGCAACTTTGGAGTAGGGCGTCTACCCGAGGGTATCGCTTATTACAATAATCGCCTCAAGCGTATGACCACCACCGATCTTACCGCCGATCAAATCCATGAGTTAGGTCTTCAAGAAGTGACTCGTATTCATGGAGAGATGGGGCAGATCATGCAGTCTGTCGGCTTTGAAGGTGACTTGCAGGCATTCTTTGAGTTTATTCGTACCGATGAGCAGTTTGCCTTTGGGGACACGGACGAAGGCAGGGCTGCTTATATTGCCGATGCCACAGCGTTCATCGATAACATGAGAACCCGCTTAGACGAGCTATTTTTTACCAAGCCTAAGGCACCTCTGAAGGTAAAAGCGGTTGAAGCATTCCGTGAGAAATCAGCGGGTCGTGCTTTTTATCAGCGCGCAGCGCCAGATGGCTCTCGTCCCGGAACCTACTATGCCAACCTGTCCAATATGGACGACATGCGCAGCTATGATTTAGAAGCGCTGGCTTACCATGAAGGTATTCCTGGCCACCATATGCAGGGGTCCATTAGCCAAGAGCAAACCGGTTTGCCTAAGTTCCGTCGTTATGGCGGCTACACGGCCTATTCAGAAGGCTGGGGACTTTATTCTGAGTACATTCCTAAAGAGATGGGCCTTTACGAAGACCCTTATTCTGACTTTGGTCGTTTGAGCATGGAGCTGTGGCGCGCCTGTCGTTTAGTCGTAGATACAGGCTTGCATGCCCAGGGCTGGAGTCGCGAGAAGGCCACGTCTTATTTGACGGCTAATACCGCCAGCAACGAAAGCGCCAACCTAAAAGCCATTGAACGCTACATGGTTATGCCGGGTCAGGCGACTGCCTACAAGATTGGTATGCTTAAGATTCTAGAGCTCCGTGAAAAAGCACGGGCAAGTCTAGGGGACAAGTTCGATATTCGCGCCTTTCATGAAGTGGTGTTGAGTAACGGTGCTGTGCCATTAAATGTATTGGAAGATCTGGTCAATGACTGGGTGGCTTCAACGCAGGGCTAACATTCCCAAACCTGTGTGCTGTTAGATTAAGCAAGACACAAAAAAGGCAGCCTAGGCTGCCTTTTTTGTTGCAGGTTTTAAACCTGCTGCTTTCTGTTAATGCTTACTGCTAATGACTAGTATGAGCAGCCTAGCGATCTTCAACCGGCGTGTAAGGGCGAACATCAGAGCCAGTGTAAAGCTGACGTGGACGGCCAATACGGTACGGGTGAGTGATCATTTCGTTCCAATGTGATATCCAGCCAACGGTACGGCCAGTGGCAAAGATTACAGTAAACATCTCAACCGGAATACCCAGAGCCTTAAGAATAATACCGGAGTAGAAATCGACGTTCGGGTAGAGTTTCTTGCTGACAAAATACTCATCTTCGAGGGCGATCTTTTCCAGCTTCTTAGCAAGGCGGAACAGTGGGTCGTTTTCTAGCCCCAACACTTCCAGTACTTCATCGCAGCTCTCACGCATGACTGTCGCGCGGGGGTCGTAGTTCTTGTAAACCCGGTGACCAAAGCCCATCAAACGGAATGGGTCATTCTTGTCCTTAGCTTTAGCGATATATTCTTCAATATTGTCTTCGTGGCCAATCTCTTCAAGCATGACCAGTACGGCTTCGTTAGCACCGCCGTGGGCAGGTCCCCAAAGGGCAGCAATACCAGCAGCTATACAGGAGAATGGGTTGGCACCAGAAGAGCCAGCCAGACGCACTGTAGAGGTTGATGCATTCTGTTCATGGTCTGCGTGCAGTAGGAAGATACGGTCCATAGCTTTCGCAATGGCTGGCTTCACTATATAGGGCTCGCAGGGGGTGCCAAACATCATGTGCAGGAAGTTCTCTGAATAAGACAGAGAGTTATCTGGGTACATAAAAGGCTGGCCGCTAAAGTGCTTGTGACACATAGCTGCAATAGTTGGCATCTTGGCAATCAAACGGTGAGCAGAGACTTTTCTGTGCTCTTCGTTAGTGATGTCCAGTGAGTCGTGGTAGAACGACGACATTGCGCCGACTACGCCACATAACATAGCCATCGGGTGAGCGTCGTAGCGGAAGCCGCTAATAAACTGCTCGATCGAACGGTTAACCATGGTGTGGTTGGTAATAGTGGTTACAAACTCTTCTTTCTGCGCAGCGTTGGGTAGTGCGCCTTCTAAGAGTAGGTAGCAGGTTTCGAGATAGTCTGACTTATCGGCTAACTCTTCGATAGGGTAGCCGCGGTGCAAGAGCACGCCTTTGTCTCCATCGATAAACGTGATGTCAGATTGGCAAGCTGCTGTCGCAGAAAAGCCCGGATCATAGGTAAAGAACCCGTGGTTTCCAAGAGAGCCAATATCGATTACGTCCTGTCCTCTGGTTCCTTTTAGAATGGGCAGTTCGATTGGCGTTTCGCCGTCGATGATTAGAGTTGCTTTGCGATCGGTCATACAGAGTCCTCAGAAAACCTTTTATTAGATGGGGATAAAACGCGTGTGCAACTATAGGTGTTCAGGCCAAATTGTCAAGATTATCCAGCCGGCGAAAAAGGTATTACCCGTTATTTCAAGGGGTTAGCGCTGTTAGATATACCCATCATTCAACCAGTAAATGCCTCGCCACCCTGCACTAACCGTACACATTAATGAGCGTTCATAAGTTGAGAATGGTCGGTCACCGATTTAATAGGGGTGTAACCGCATTCTGAATTGAATTTAGTGGCTCATGTAACTATAATCTCGCGCCATCAATTGGCTGCTCTGAGCAGTTACCATCTAGGCTGTTTTTGTCCAAGCTTGAGTCGCAGCTGTTTGACTTAGCTTTATTTAGCTTAGCGTTTATTTAAATCCAATTCCGTTGTTACGGATCAAATTTTTAAGGTGCTATCTGCCGTGGATAAAAAAAGACCAGTAAATCTCGATCTAGGGACTATTAAGCTTCCGATCACTTCTTATGTGTCGATCTTACACCGGGTTTCTGGTGTGATCATGTTCTTCACACTGGCAGTTTTTCTGTGGATGCTCGATACCAGTCTGGCGTCAGAGCAGAGCTTTAACGACCTCGCGGCTATGTTTGCCAACCCCATTTGCCAATTCATTATCTGGGGTAGCCTCGCTGCGCTGGCTTACCACGCCGTTGCTGGAATTCGCCATATGATTATGGATTTTGGTGTCGGAGAAGACTCCTTTGCCAGTGGCCGCAACAGCGCCTGGGCAGCAATGATCGTTGCTGCATTGGTTATCGCATTAATTACCTGGTGGATTCTATAATGGTTACTACAGTCACAAGTCTGGGCCGCAGCGGCCTGTCCGATTGGATGATTCAGCGCGTCAGTGCTTGGGTTATGACAGCCTACTTAGTATTTATTGTTGGCTACTTTTTCGCTAACCCCAATTTAGACTATGCCCAGTGGTCAGAGCTCAATAGCTCGCTGCCAATGCGCATGTTTAGCCTTATCACCATACTGTCTATTGCGGCACACGCATGGATCGGTCTCTGGTGTGTTCTTACCGACTATATAACGGTGAGATTGATTGGGCCAAAGGCAACGGCCATCCGTATCTTTTTTCAGCTGGGCATGATTGCAGCTTCCTTGCTTTACGTGGTCTGGGCTATCGATATTCTTTGGGGAATCTAAGTAAATGTCTAACATTAGAACAATGAGTTTTGATGCCGTAATCGTCGGTGGTGGCGGTTCTGGTATGCGCGCCGCACTTCAGTTGGCGCAATCTGGTTACAAGACAGCAGTAATCACCAAGGTATTTCCAACCCGCTCACACACAGTGTCAGCCCAGGGCGGTATTACCTGTGCAATTGCCAGTGATGATCCCAATGATCAGTGGCAGTGGCATATGTATGACACCATTAAAGGCGCGGACTTTATTGGTGATCAGGAAGCGATTGAGTATATGTGTCAGACAGGTCCAGAAGCGATCTTTGAGCTGGAACATATGGGTCTGCCATTTTCTCGTACCGAAGAAGGGCGTATTTATCAGCGTCCTTTCGGCGGCCAGTCTAAGGACTTTGGCAAGGGCGGGCAGGCTGCTCGAACCTGTGCGGCAGCTGACCGAACGGGTCACGCGCTGTTACACACCCTGTATCAGGGCAACCTAAAAAACGAAACTGTGTTCCTTAACGAATGGTACGCAGTAGATATTGTTAAAAATTCTGACAACGCTGTAGTAGGTGTTGTGGCAATTAATATCGAAACCGGTGAAACGGTTTATGTGAAATCTAAAGCCACTGTATTTGCAACAGGCGGAGCAGGGCGTATTTACGCCTCAACGACCAACGCACATATCTGTACCGGTGACGGCATTGGTATGGCACTGCGTGCGGGCTTCCCAGTTCAGGACATCGAAATGTGGCAGTTCCACCCAACCGGTATTTACGGCGCAGGCACCTTGGTGACTGAAGGCTGTCGTGGTGAAGGTGGCTATCTGATCAACAAAGACGGCGAACGCTTTATGGAGCGCTACGCCCCCAACGCCAAAGACTTGGCCGGCCGCGATGTGGTTGCCCGTTCTATGGTGCTGGAAATTTTGGAAGGTCGTGGCTGTGGCCCCGATGGCGACCATGTTTACCTCAAGCTCGATCATTTGGGTGAAGACACATTGAACGCCAAGCTGCCAGGTATTTTGGAGCTGTCTCGCACCTTTGCTCACGCTGACCCAGTGGTTGAGCCCATTCCCGTTGTACCTACCTGTCACTACATGATGGGCGGCATTCCGACTAATGTTGATGGTCAGGCACTGACAATCGATAAAGAAGGCAACGACGAAGTGATCGAAGGCTTTTATGCCTGTGGTGAAGCTGCCTGTGTATCCGTGCACGGCGCCAACCGTTTAGGCGGTAACTCGCTACTAGATCTAGTGGTCTTTGGTCGCGCTTCCGGTATGTTTATTGAGAAGCAGCTCCGTGAAGGTATTAACCTCAAAGACGCCAGCGAAGAAGATATTGAACGCGCTTTGACTGGTCTCAATAAGCTCAACAACTCAACTGGCGGCGAAAAAGCTTCTGTGTTGCGTGCCGAGCTACAGACCATTATGCAGAATTACTTCGGCGTATTCCGTCGCGGTGATTTCATGCAGGAAGGCATTAAGAAATTGGCAGAGCTGCGCCCACGTATTGAAAATGTTGCTCTAGAAGACAAGAGTAACGCCTTTAACACGGCGCGTATTGAAGCCCTAGAGCTGCAAAACCTGCTAGAGGTTGCCGAAGCGACTGCCATTGCTGCAGAGGGTCGTACCGAAAGCCGTGGCGCCCATGCTCGTGAAGACTTTCAAGAGCGTGATGATGAAAACTGGTTGTGCCACTCGGTATATTTCCCGAAGAGCAAAACCCTCGGCAAGCGCGGAGTTAATTTCACTCTGAAAACTCGCGAAGCTTTTGAACCTTCAATCCGTACCTATTAATAGGGGCTGACAGAATTATGTTGAATGTAAGTATTTATCGCTACAACCCAGAGATCGACTCTGAGCCTTATATGCAAGACTTTAAGGTCGATACCCAGGGTAAAGACGTGATGGTGTTGGACGTACTTGAGAAGCTCAAGACAGAAGACCCAACGTTGTCATTTCGTCGCTCGTGTCGCGAAGGCGTCTGTGGTTCTGACGGAGTTAATATCTCTGGCAAGAACGGCTTGGCCTGTATTACACCGCTTTCAGAAGCTGTAAAGGGCAACAAGCTGATTATTCGCCCGCTGCCCGGTCTGCCGGTGATTCGTGATCTGGTGATCGATATGAGCCAGTTCTACGCTCAGTACGAGAAGATCCAACCCTACATGATCAACAACACGCCAGCGCCTGCTATTGAGCGTTTGCAGTCACAGGAAGAGCGCGCCAAGTTGGACGGTCTTTATGAGTGTATTCTGTGCGCATGTTGTTCCACAGCTTGCCCATCGTTCTGGTGGAACCCGGACAAGTTTATTGGCCCATCTGGCTTGCTACAGGCTTATCGCTTCTTGGCCGATAGTAGAGACACTGCAACAGAAGAACGTCTCGCAAACCTAGACGATCCGTTTAGTGTTTTCCGCTGTCACGGCATTATGAACTGTGTTCAGGTCTGCCCTAAAGGCTTGAACCCGACTAAGGCAATTGGTCATATTCGCAGTATGTTGATCAGAAGCGCGACCTAAGCCTTAAACTTATCAGCTAAATAGCCTTACCTCAGGGTTTAATAGCACCAAACGGCCAGTTTTTACTGGCCGTTTTGCTAAATGCGGTTTAGAATAGCGCGCAATAATTTAGCCGTGATACAGCGTATTTATATGGGGAATATTAGTAATGCCTGAGGGCTTAATGGAGCAGTTTTTACGCTCCTCACACTTTTCTGGTGGCAATGCCGCCTATATCGAAGAACTCTACGAGACCTACTTGCACGAGCCTAACAGCGTGCCAGAGGAGTGGAGCAGCTTTTTTGACTCTCTACCGCGGACTAATGGGTCAGTTACCCCCGACGTTTCTCACGCGACTATTGTTCAGCATTTTGAGCTACTCGGCCGCCGTCAGGCGCGCCCGACCCCTGCACCCGGTTCTGGTGGTATTCACCTAGAGCACGAGCGCAAGCAGGTTAAAGTTGTTCAGCTCATCAGTTCTTACCGTTTCCGTGGCCACCAAAAAGCCAGTCTTGATCCTTTGGGATTAATGATTCGCGAAGACGTGCCCGATCTGCACCTGCACTTTCATGGTCTGACCGAAGCGGACATGGATACCACATTCCAAACTAGCCCCCTTTACATGGGCAAGCCTGAAGCGACCCTACGAGAAATCGTTGAGACTCTTGAAGAGACTTACTGTGGCCACCTAGGCCCAGAGTTTATGCACATCACCAGCTTTGCCGAAAAGCAGTGGTTGGCCCAGCGCTTCGAATCTGTGCGCTCCAAGCCCACATACGGCGATCAGGCACGCATCGACGTACTGAACCGTCTTACCGCAGCAGAAGGCCTAGAGAAGCATCTAGACTCCAAATACCCGGGCACCAAGCGCTTTGGTCTTGAGGGCGGTGAAAGCCTTATTCCTCTGCTGGACTGCCTGGTTAAGCGCTCTGGCGAGTACGGCTGTAAAGAAATTGTTATGGCCATGGCTCACCGTGGTCGCCTGAACGTGTTGGTGAACATTCTGGGTAAAAACCCAGCAGAGATGTTCGAAGAATTTGAAGGCAAGCGTTTGGTTAATACCTCCGGTGACGTTAAGTACCACCAGGGTTTTTCATCTAACGTGATGACTCCAGGTGGCGAAGTGCATATGGCACTGGGCTTTAACCCGTCTCACCTAGAGATTTCTTGCCCAGTTGTGGTGGGTTCTGGCCGCGCACGTCAGGACCGTCGCAACGACTCGAAAGGCGAGAAGGTTGTGCCTATCTTGATGCACGGCGATGCAGCCTTTGCCGGTCAGGGTGTCGTCATGGAGACTTTCCAGCTATCCCAGACACGCGCCTACAAAACTGGCGGCACCATCCATGTTGTGATCAACAACCAGGTCGGCTTTACCACTAGCCGCCAAGATGACGCCCGCTCAACAGAATACTGTACCGATATTGCCAAGATGGTTCAGGCGCCTATTCTCCATGTAAATGGCGACAACCCAGACGCAGTGATGTTTGCGGCCATGTTAGCCATGGACTATCGCTACGAGTTTGGCAAAGACGTGGTTATCGACTTGGTTTGTTATCGCCGTCGCGGTCACAACGAGACCGACGAGCCCTCGTCTACGCAGCCGTTGATGTACGAGATTATTCGTAAGCATTCGACCACCCGCACTCTGTATGCCCAAAAGTTAGTCTCTGAAGGCGTTGTAGAGCAGGATCAGGCCAATGAAATGGCCAACGACTATAGAACCAGCCTAGATAACGGCGACTTTGTGGTACACAATTTAGTCCGCGAGCCAGACACCAGCCTGTTTGTTAACTGGGAGCCGTACCTAGGCCATGACTGGCGCACGCCAGCGACAACCGGGCTAGACATTCAGGCATTGCAAGAAGTCGCCGCCAAGATTACCCATATTCCAGACGGCATTCAGGTGCAGCGTCAGGTTGCTAAGATCTATGATGATCGCCGCAAAATGGCCGGTGGTGCTCTACCTCTAAACTGGGGTATGGCTGAGCTTCTGGCCTACGGCACATTGCTCCACGAAGGTTTCCCGATCCGTATTACGGGTCAAGACGTGCGTCGCGGTACTTTCTCGCACCGTCATGCGGTTGTGTTTAATCAGAAAGACGGCGAAGCCTATTTGCCGCTCACAAACTTATCTGATGACCAGCCACGGTTTGATATTTACGATTCTGTGTTGTCCGAAGAAGCGGTACTAGCCTTCGAATATGGTTATGCCACCACAGCGCCAGCCGGATTGATTATCTGGGAAGCTCAGTTTGGTGACTTTGCCAACGGAGCCCAGGTAGTAATCGACCAGTTTATTGCCAGTGGTGAGCACAAGTGGGGCCGTTTGTCTGGCCTAACAATGATGCTACCCCATGGTTTTGAAGGGCAGGGGCCAGAGCACAGCTCGGCTCGTTTAGAGCGCTTCTTGCAGCTCTGTGCAGAGCACAACATGCAGATATGTAACCCAACAACACCAGCGCAGATATTCCACCTGCTGCGTCGCCAGGCGATTCGCCCTATGCGTCGTCCGCTGGTCATCATGAGTCCTAAATGGATTCTGCGTCACAAGCTGGCCACCTCATCACTAGAAGATTTGGCCAACGAGAAGTTCTATGATGTTATCGACGATACCCTTGATCATTCTAAGGTACGTCGCGTAGTGCTCTGTTCGGGCAAGGTTTATTACCACCTACTCGAAGAGCGCATGGAGCGCGGTATCGACGATATCGCCCTCATTCGTTTAGAGCAGCTGTACCCGTTCCCTGACGAAGAGCTACAAGAAGTTCTGCGCCCTTACAGCAACATCGAAGATATTATTTGGTGTCAGGAAGAGCCCATGAACCAGGGTGCCTGGTATAGCAGCCAGCACCATATGCGCCATGTTATTCAGCGCTTAAAACCAGAATTACACCTTAGCTATGTGGGTCGCGAAAGTTCAGCGGCACCAGCAAGCGGGTACATGTCTGTTCATTTGGAAGAACAGAAACAATTTATTGATCAAGCACTCACAATAGACTTATAAAAGTAGGAATAGATTAATGGCCATTGAAATCAAGGCACCCACCTTCCCAGAATCTGTACAAGAAGGCACATTAGCGACTTGGCACAAAAACGTTGGCGACAGCGTTACCCGTGACGAGCTAATTGTTGATATTGAAACTGACAAGGTTGTGCTTGAAGTTGTAGCGCCGGCAAACGGCATTTTGACCGAAATTCTTAAAGCTGAAGGCGACCTTATCGAGAGCAATGAAATTATTGCCCGTATCGAAGAGGGCGCAGCGGCCGCACCTGGCACTGCCACACCAGCGGCAAAGCAAGAAGAAGCCGACATTCAGGTAGCAGAGTCTCTGGTTAACCCAGCGGCTAAAAAGCTAGCTGATGAGCGCAACATTGATCTGGCACAGGTCACTGGCACCGGTAAAGGTGGCAGAATCACTAAAGAAGACGTGGTTAACTTTAAGCCTGCGCCTGCGACATCTGCTGCCACTTCAGCTCCTGCTGCCACAGCAGTGCCTACCGAGTTAATGGAAGGCGGAGAGCGCGTAGAACGTCGTGTTGCCATGAGCAGAATGCGCACTCGCATTGCCGAACGTCTTCTTGATGTCACACAGAACACCGCTTCATTAACCACCTTTAACGAAGTGGACATGTCGGCCCTAATGGGACTGCGCAAACAGTACCAGGACGAATTTACCAAGACTCACAACGGCCAGCGTTTAGGCTTTATGGGTTTCTTTGTTAAGGCAGCCGTAGAATCGCTAAAGCGCTTCCCACTGGTCAATGCCTCTATTGATGGCTCAGACATTGTGTACCACGGTTTCCAGGATATCGGTGTTGCCGTATCCACCGACCGTGGCCTAGTAGTACCTGTTCTGCGCAATGCCGAGAACATGAGCATCGCGACTGTCGAGAGCTCTATTGGCGAGTACGCCGGTAAAGCACGCGACGGCAAGTTGAGCATTGACGAGATGACCGGTGGTACCTTCACTATTACCAACGGCGGCGTCTACGGATCATTGCTTTCAACTCCTATTATTAACCCACCACAGTCGGCAATTTTGGGTATGCACACCATCCAGCAACGCCCGGTGGCAGTAAACGGTCAGGTAGAGATTCGTCCTATGATGTATCTGGCACTGTCCTATGATCACCGTCTGATCGACGGCAAGGAAGCGGTACAATTTTTGGTTACGATCAAGCAGTTGATTGAAGATCCAGCTAAGATTTTACTTGAAATATAACACGTAAGTTACTGATAAATAGGTATTTAAATGTCTGATAAATATGATGTTGTAATCATTGGCAGCGGCCCTGCTGGTTATGTGGCCGCGATTCGCGCTGCTCAGCTAGGGCTCAAAACAGCCTGTATTGAGAAGTGGCAAAACGATGAAGGCCAGGGCGTTAACGGCGGCACCTGCCTCAACGTTGGCTGCATCCCGTCTAAAACATTGTTAGACAGCTCGTTTAAATATCATGAAGCCAAAGAAGAGCTCGGCATTCACGGTATCACTACCTCAGGCGTGACCATGGATATCCCTGCCATGCTCAAGCGCAAGAACAGCATTATCGATCAGCTCACTAGCGGCATCGCTGGGCTGTTTAAAGCCAATGGCGTTACTGCGCTATACGGCACCGGCAAGTTACTGGCCGGCAAAAAAGTCGAGCTGACTAGCAACGACGGTACTGTTTCTGTTATTGACGCCGACAACGTAATTCTAGCCTCAGGCTCACTGCCTATTGCGATTCCGGTTGCCAAAGTTGATGGCGATTTGATTCTGGATTCCACCGGCGCCCTAGAAATCGGCGAAGTGCCCAAGCGTTTAGGCGTTATTGGTGCTGGCGTAATTGGTTTAGAGCTTGGTTCAGTGTGGAACCGTTTGGGTTCGGAAGTGGTTCTGCTTGAAGCAATGGAAGACTTTTTGGCCATCATGGACAAAGGCATTGCCAAAGAATCCAAGAAAATATTTACCAAGCAGGGTCTCGATATCCGCTTGGGCGCTCGTGTTACTGGTACCGAGATTAAAGGCAAGACTGTCGAAGTCACCTTTATGACCACCGATGGCTCCGAGCACAAAGAAACCTTCGATAAGCTAATTGTCTGTGTAGGCCGCCGTGCCTTTACCGACGGCTTGCTGGCCGACGATAGCGGTGTGGAGTTAGATGAGCGCGGTACCGTGTTTGTTAATGACCAATGTGCCACCAACGTCTCCGGTGTTTTCGCCATTGGCGATTTGGTGCGTGGCCCCATGTTAGCCCACAAAGGTTCAGAAGAGGGCGTGATGGTTGTCGAGATTATCGCCGGCCACAAAGCCCAGATGAACTACGACATAGTGCCTAACGTTATCTACACCCACCCAGAGGTTGCCTCTGTGGGTCTCACCGAAGAGCAAGTTAAAGCAGCAGGGGAGCCTTACAATGTAGGTGCCTTCCCATTCGCAGCCAGTGGCCGTGCCATGGCCGCTAACGATACAGAGGGCATGGTAAAAATTATTGCCCATGCTGACACAGACCGAATTTTGGGATGTCACATTGTAGGCCCAAGTGCCGCCGACCTAGTACAGCAGGTGGCCATTGCCATGGAGTTTGGCTCAAGCGCAGAAGATTTAGGTATGACCGTATTTGCACACC